>OGRF01000912.1_pt1 | contig 22300 bp, 18 predicted proteins | sample 1553381 | NCBI WGS metagenome assembly OGRF01 (sample SAMEA2580060, study PRJEB22360) | human gut metagenome | biome: human gut; feature: human-associated habitat; material: faeces | place: Denmark | collected 2008/2010
CACAAAAATGCCCACGCAAAACAGGCACTATCTCCAGGCTGAGATAGTGCCGTAAGCAGTAAACTCCACCCTTCATGCACAAAATAAAAAAAGAGAGCAGCACTGCCCTCTTTAAACATGCAAAAGCTATATTAAAAGTTTTATTGCCAAAACACCGAAAGCCGCCGCAAGCACACCCAAAAGGCAGCTTAACGCGGCGTACAACAAAGCGCAGGCAAGGTTTCCTTCCGCAAAGAGCGTATATACCTCGTACCCGAAGGATGAAAACGTGGTAAACCCGCCCAGCACGCCTACACATAAAAACAAACGCCACACCGGCGGCAGAAGTCCTTTATCCACAATCAGTGTCATCAAAAGCCCCATTAAAAAGCAGCCGCTGATATTAATAATAAAAGTGCCGTACGGCAGCTGCGGGTTAAAATATTTTACGGCGGCATTGCCCGCAAGATAACGCAGCACTGCGCCAAGCGCGCCCCCAACGGCGATGTATAAAAGGTTCATGGCTTAACTCCCTGCTGATGATTTTAAAAGTATTTTTAATTATAACATACTCACGGATGTTTGATAAAACTTTTGGCAGGAAGTTTTGTAATGGGATGCTCGTTTATATTTGGCGACTCATTTAGGATTACAAATTTTACTCTTTATTCAATCGTAAAATTTGCATAGCTTCGCTGGCACACTTATTGCCTGCGCTGCCGCTTGGCACTAAGTGGCGACTCAGCTAAAAAAGCGCACTGCGGCGCTTTGGGCACGCAGTGCAATGAAAGGTGATGACTGTGGGGTTTTTATATAACGGCGTGCTGTGTTTTTATATCTGTATAAGCTCCGCCGTTACTGTTTATCAGTCTATGCTGGTTATTATTTAAAAATCTAAGCTTCGCCAAAGGCTCGCTTATATTGGGCGATGTTAAGGACCGTAAATTTCGCTCTTTATGCAATCGCGAAATTTGCATAGCTTGCTGGCACACTTATTGCCATCGCCTGCGGCTCGGTACTAAGCAGCGCTCATTTATGGTCGTCGATAATGGCTGCCTCGCCCTGTTCGCCGGTGCGGATTTTAACTGCATTGGCCAGCGGGTAAATGAATATTTTGCCGTCGCCGGGCTGACCTGTTTTAAGGACTTTCTGAGCTACGCGCAAAACTTCGTCCACCGGAACCTCGCAGACAACGGTTTCTATTTTAACCTTCGGCACAAGGTTAATATCGTAAGCCTGCCCGCGGTACACTTCCTTATGCCCTTTCTGCAGGCCGCAGCCAAACACCTGGCTTACCGTCATGCCGGTAACGCCAATTTCCGCAAAAGCAACTTTCAGTTCGTCCAGTTTTTCGGTTCTGGTTATAATATCTATTTTGGTAATCGGTCTCATAACTGCCTCCGTAAATTATTTGCCTGCCGGTGCCGGTTTGGCGGCAAAGGCCGGTGCTTCCTGCACGGCAAGGTTAGTAAGCGGCGTGCCGTTTATAATGCTCTGGCGGTAAGCGCGTTCGCCGTGTTCAACAATGTCAAGCCCGCTTTCTTCTTCGGCAGCATCAGCACGCAGGGTTGTAACTGCGCCCACTATTTTTAAAATTATGTAGGTGCCAACAACGGCCATCACAATAGCAACCACTACCGTTACCGCCTGTACATACAGCTGGTGCGCGTTGCCGTAAAAAAGCCCGTCCGCACCGGCGGAGTTTGCGGTTTTTGTTGCCCAAAGCCCGGTTGCCAGTGCGCCCCAGGTGCCGCCAACGCCGTGTACGCCGAATGCGTCGAGTGCGTCGTCGTACCCAAGTTTTGCCTTAACAATGGCCACTGCCGCAAAGCACAGCACGCCGCCGATAAGCCCGATTAAAACGGCCGGCACAACGGTTACAAAGCCTGCCGCCGGGGTAATGGCAACAAGCCCTGCAATGCAGCCGCTTGCTGCGCCAAGCATGGTGGGGTGCCCGTTTACAAGCCATTCGGCGCCAACCCACGATAAGGTTGACGCTGCCGCCGCTGGCAACCGCCACCCCACGTAAAGGGGCCCCCTCCCGCCGCTGCCTGCGTTACCACAAACGCACCGGCTGCAAGGCCGTTAGCGCCAAGCGCGCTGCCTGCGTTAAAGCCGAACCAGCCGAACCACAAAAGCGCTGCGCCCAGCACAGTCATCGGCAAATGGTGCGGCAGCATGGGCACAACACCCTTGCCGCTGCGTTTGCCAAGCATAATGCAGGCTACCAGCCCGCTGACGCCGCTTAAAATATGGATAACCGTGCCGCCCGCAAAATCGAGCGCGCCCAAATCACGCAGCCAGCCGCCAACACCCCATACCCAGTGCGCCATGGGGTCATACAAAAACGTAGTCCACAAAAAGGTAAACAGCACAAACGCGCCAAATTTAAAGCGTTCGGCGTAAGCGCCGGTAATAAGCGCCGCCGTAATTACCGCAAACATGCACTGGAATGCCGCAAAGGCAAACAGCGGCACCGTTGCGGAATAATCTTCGTAAGGAGCAGCAAAAAGCGCCATATCGGTAAGCCCTGCCCAGCTCAAGCTGCCGATAACGCCGTTAATATCCGGCCCGAAGGCAAGGCTGAAGCCGAACAGCACCCACTGCACGCTTACCATTGCCACAATAAAAAAGCTCTGCATAATTGTCGTCAGTACGTTTTTGCTGCGCACCATGCCGCCGTAAAAAAACGCCAGCCCCGGTGTCATCAGCATTACAAGCGCAGCACTTATCAATACCCACGCCGTGTCGCCGGTATCAACTGCCGGCGCTCCTTCTGCGGCAAGCACCGTGCCCGGAATGCCCAAAAGCACGCTTGCCGCCAGTAAACCATGTATTAATCCCCTCATATTAGCCCTCTTTTCTGTAACTAAAACAAAAGCGGGGTGTACCTTTTAAGATACACCCCGTTGTGCAGCAAAACTCAAATTCGGTTTTAATATACGCCAAACAGCAATTCACTGTAAGTCGGGTACGGCAGGTATTTGCCGCCCATCAGTTTTTCCAGTTCGTCGCCGGCTTCGCGCAAAGCGCCCATGTCTTTTAAAATAACGTCATGGTAATAATCTGCCTCTGCCTGTGCAGATGTTTTTACAACGTCACCAAGCCCTGCTTTTAATTTTTCTGCATCTGTATAAAGCAGGCTGCTGAGCGTTGCAATTTTGGAAGCAAGCTCCGTTTCGAAGCTGCCTGCAATGCCAAGCTCTTTTTTGCTCTTTGCTGCCGCCGTTAAATCGGCAGTGTAAAGTGCTGCGGCGGGCAAAATGTCTTTAAACAGCATATCAAGCATTGCCAGCGCTTCAATGCGGATTGCCTTACTGTAATTTTCAAGCGAAATTTCCAGCCTGCTGCGGACTTCCGCTTCGGTAAAGATGCCGTGTTTTACAAACAGGCTGATGTTTTTCTCTTTAACCATGTAAGGCAGTGCTTCAGGAGTGGATTTGAGATTGAGCAGCCCCCTCGATTTGGCCTCTTCAACCCATGCATCGGTATAACCGTCACCATTGAAGATGATGCGTTTATGCGCGATTACGGTTTCTCTGACGAGTTCTACCACTGCGGCATCAAAATCGGCCGCTGCTTCTAATTTATCGGCAAACTCCTCCAGAGCTTCGGCAACAATGGCGTTTAAAATAACGTTCGGCCCGGCAATGGAGGCGGCAGAGCCAACCATGCGGAACTCAAACTTGTTGCCGGTAAATGCAAACGGCGAAGTACGGTTTCTGTCCGTATTGTCTTTTTTCAAAGCAGGCAGCACATTGCCGCTCAGCTTCAATTCGCCTTCGTCTGCGGGTTTATATTCAACACCTGCTTCAATGGCTTTCAGCACATTGGTAAGCTCGGTGCCTAAAAACATTGATACTATCGCCGGCGGCGCTTCGTTGGCGCCCAGGCGGTGGTCATTGCCTGCGCTGGCAACGCTTATGCGCAGAAGGTCCTGATATTCGTCAACCGCTTTAATAACGGCTGCCAGAAACAGCAGGAAGCGGTGGTTTTTATACGGCTCTGCCCCAGGGTCGAGCAGGTTTTCGCCTTCAACCGTGCCCAGCGACCAGTTGTTATGCTTGCCGCTGCCGTTTACGCCGTCAAAAGGTTTTTCGTGCAGCAGGCACACCAGATTATGCTTGCGTGCCACGCTCTGCATCAGCTCCATGGTAAGCTGGTTATGGTCGGTTGCAATGTTGGTGCCTGCAAAAATCGGCGCCAGCTCGTGCTGGGCAGGTGCAACCTCGTTATGCTCCGTTTTAGCAAGCACGCCCAGCTCCCACAGTTTTTCGTCAAGCTCTTTCATAAACGCCTTAACGCGGGGTTTGATAATGCCGAAATAATGGTCCTCAAGCTCCTGCCCTTTCGGCGGCATTGCGCCGAACAGCGTACGGCCGGCAAACTTCAAATCGCGGCGTTTATCGTACATATCTTTATCAACCAAAAAGTATTCCTGCTCCGGCCCAACCGTTGTAATAACCTTTTCGGTGCTTTCGCCAAACAGTTTTAAAATGCGCCTTGCCGCACGGTCTACACAGCACATGCTGCGCAGAAGCGGAGTTTTCTTGTCAAGCACATCGCCCGTGTAAGAACAAAACGCCGTTGGGATATACAGGCAGCCGTCTTTAATAAAAGCATAGCTTGTCGGGTCCCAGGCAGTATAGCCGCGCGCTTCAAAAGTAGCACGGAGCCCGCCGGAAGGAAAGCTCGAAGCATCAGGCTCGCCCTGTACCAGTTCCTTGCCCGAAAAATCCATAATAACGCGCCCGTCCGCCGTAGGCGTGATGAAGCTTTCGTGCTTTTCGGCGGTAATGCCCGTCATAGGCTGGAACCAGTGCGTGAAATGGGTTGCCCCATGCTCCAGCGCCCAGTCCTTCATAGCGTTGGCAATGATATTGGCAATAGGCAAATCCAAAGGCTCGCCCTTTAAAACCGCGTTTTTAAAAGCCTTGTAAGTAGCGGTTGGCAGGCGGTCCTTCATAACAGTTTCGTTAAAAACCTCGCTGCCAAAAAGTTTCGGAACACTCGTCATTTTTCAGTCCCCCTCAAAATAAAAACAAAATAAAAAAAAGCAACGCGCGAAGTTTAAATGCTTCTGCAACTTCGCTGTTGCTTATGCTGTAATTATAGCCCCCTTTACACATTTTGTAAAGCCTTCAGGCAAATGTTTTTATTTTCTGAAAATTTAGTGGATTTTGTGCCATATGTATTAGACAAATTTCTGTAAAAACAATTGACAAGCACTTTTAAAAGTTCTAAAATATTTACATCAAAAACACAAGTTAACCAGGATGCCCGGAAAAACGCCGGGCATTACTTAATAAAAGAAAGAGGTTTTAACACATGGCTGAAATGTTATACGAAGGCAAAGCCAAAAAAGTTTTCGCCACCGCCGACCCCAACGAAGTAGTTATCTATTATAAAGATGACGCCACTGCCTTAAACGGCGCCAAAAAAGGCACCATTGTTGATAAGGGCATTATGAACAACACCATTACCAGCTTCTTTTTTGACCTGCTCGGCAAAAACGGTGTTGAACACCACTTTATTAAAAAGCTCAGCGACCGCGAACAGCTTTGCAAAAAAGTAAAAATCATTCCGGTTGAAGTTGTATGCCGCAACATTGCCGCTGGCAGCCTTGCCAAAAAAATGGGCGTTGAAGAAGGCTATGTGCTTAAACGCCCGCTGGTAGAATTTTACTACAAAAGCGACGCACTTGATGACCCGATGATCAGCCCCGACTACGGCGAAGCCTTTGGTTTTGCAACCGATGAACAGATTGCCAAAATCCGCGAAATGGCACTTAAAATCAACGCCGTATTAAAAGACTTCCTGGCACAGCGCAAAGTACGCCTGATTGACTTTAAAACCGAGTACGGCATCGACAGCGAAGGCAACATCATCCTTGCCGATGAAATTACTCCGGACACCAGCCGCCTGTGGGACTGGGACACCAACGAAAAGCTGGATAAAGACCGTTTCCGCCGCGACATGGGCAACGTTGAAGAAGCCTACCACGAAGTAATCCGCCGCTTAACGGGTGAAGGGAAATAAAATATAATAATTAAAAAAACAAAACTTAAATACCCCTTTTGTTTGGAAATATATACTTCCGGCAAAAGGGGTATTTTACTTATTACGCTAATATTGGGTTGTATTTTATTAGTTTAAATAATTATTTTTATGTTTTCAGCTAATTCGCGGCTATATATTTTTACATCATATGCAGTACATATCTTATATACAATAAATACCTTCAATGTTATAATTTAATTATAATTATGTCATTCAAACAAAGCTGAATACTTTTAAAAAATTTTGTCGTTTAAATGTTATTAATTATATGTCATAACTTATATGCAGGAGGCTTAAACATGGATAAAACTTTACAGCATAAAATTTTGGCAGCTGTAATTGCCGCAGGAACTCTTGGCTTATACACAGCAAATCCAGTAAATGCTGAAAATTATTATACGGTAGAAAAAGACGGTGATATTATAACTGGCGATTATGACATTATTTTAGGTAATGAGCATAATTTTACTTTTGATAATGGCAGCGCAAGTATAATATTAGGAGCAGGCAGCCTAGATGGAACTGCCAGCTCAAACGGTTCAACAATTTATATCGGCCAAAACGCCGAAATCGGTTCAATTAGAGGCGGATTTTCACAAAACGCCGTATCCGGCAATACAATTTATTTTAACGGAACTGTTCATCAGGATATTTACGGAGGATATTCTATAGCTGGCCCAGCATCTGAAAACACAGTAATTTTAAACGGTACTTTAGGAGAAACTTCACAAATTTACGGTGGCTTTTCAATTGCAGGCGATGCCGTAAAAAATAACATTATTAGTAACAACACAACTATATACAACAAAGTTTATGGCGGCATTTCCGATACCGGCGATGCCATTGACAACTCTGTTACTATTAACGGTGGAAGCGCCGGTGTTATTTACGGCGGTTATTCAAATACCGGCAATGCTGTTGGAAACTCTGTTACTATTAACGGGGATGCTAAGGCCATCACTATTTACGGTGGTTACACTGAAAATGGTGCAGCTAACGGTAACAATATTACTATCAATGACAGTGTTATTGAAGATAACATTTATGGCGGTTATACAGAAACATCGGGCGATGCTATAGGTAATAATATTACTATTAATAATAGTAATATTGAATACAATGAAATTTATGGCGGATATTCACGTAATGGTATAGCTGAAGACAATACTGTTGAAGTTAACAGCGGTACATTAAATTCCAGATTTATTTACGGTGGTTTAAGTACAAGTGACAATGCTGATTCTTTTACTGCCAACAAAACCGAAGCCAATAATAATCAAGTAATTATTAAAGAGGCTGTTATTACATCGTCAACACTGAATATTTTTGGCGGTTATGCCGAAGGCAATACAAATAACAATTTAGTTCTAATAGAGGGTGACCATTCTATTGATGGAATTTATGGCGGTATTTCAGAAAATGGAAATTCTAATAATAACGCTATTATTATAAAAGGTAAGGTAAACTCTTCATATATTTCCGCGGGAAATTCAAACAACGGTAATACCGATAATAATCTTGTATTTATCAGTAATAATTCAAGCACACCCTTAGCCGCAGGTGGTATAGCAAACAATGGCACCGCCAATAATAATCTTATATTTATTACTGACAGCAAAGCTAACGAAATATACGGAGGTTTTACACAAACCATCAGCGATGATTATGATGCAACTGTTAATGCTGATTATAATACCGTTATTATTAACAATTCAGAAACAGGCTCTGTAACAGGCGGTTACACAAACAGCGGTACTGTCAATAATAATCTTGTATCTATTAGTGACAGCGATACACATGGAGATATTTACGGAGGCCTATCGATAAATGGCAATGCTGAGAATAATATTATAATTATCAGTAACACTGATGCTGCATCAGGCAACATAGCGGGTGGCTCTTCCAGAACAGGAAAAGCGGAAGGCAACTCTGTTTTAATAAGTGATAATAGTACCATATCAGGCAGAATTTATGGCGCCAGGTCCAGTGAAGGTAACGCAAACAGCAATACTGTTTTAATCAATAACAGCACACTATTAGATAACGTTTATGGTGGTGGCTCCAGCGAAGGCAATGCAAATAGCAATATTGTCATTATTAATGACAGCAAATTACCAAATATCGTTTTCGGCGGCTACTCAGATGAAGGTAATACAAATGATAACATTGTAATTATTAATGACAGCACTTATGATTCTTTAGAACTACCTGCTGTTATTTACGGCGGTTGTGCAGAAAACAGTACTGCCGAAAGAAACATAGTACAAATTACCGGTGGAAAAACTGAACTGATTTACGGCGGGTACAGCGGTTTGGGCGAAACAAAGGATAACATTGTCATCATTAACGGCGGCGAAGTTTCTAATGTTTATGGCGGTGATTCGTCCAATGGTTCATCCTCTGACAATAAAGTTTATATTAAAGACGGAACAATCCGTTATATAATTGCCGGCTATAGTATAAATAGAGAAAATAGTAACAATGTTGAAAATAATACTGTTTATATCAGCGGCGGTAAAGTTACTGGTGATGTAAATGGCGGCGTTACATATAAAGGCAATGCAATTGGCAATAATGTCATCATTAGCGGCGGGGGAGGTTTTGTAGGTTATTGCGGGGGAGAGATTGTATGGCGGCTATTCATATAATGGTAATGCAGATAGCAACAATGTAGTCATTAACGGTGGTAAAATTACTGGTTTTGTTATAGGCGGCTATTCTTCTAAAGGTAATGCAGATAACAATAATATAATCATCAGCGGCAATGCCGATATTAAAAAAGCAGCTTTATATGGAAACAACAACAGTGCAACAGGCATCAACAATACCCTTACCATTGACGGCTGGAGCGGTAAAACACAATCTCTCAAAAACTTCAGCGATATCAATTTTAATAATGTAAACTGGAAAAACGGCGAAACCATACTAACAATTACTAGCGGCCAAGAAGGCAACCTTGCCAATACTAACATTAATTTGAACAGTATCGCTAGCGGCAGCAGCATTAAAGCCGGAGACAAAGTGACCTTTATTGCCAGCAATACTAATTTATCTGATGAAGTAAACTATAATATCAATGATACCTTTACCGCAGGCGTTGCACTGGAAGGTACAGGCACAACCAGTGTCGATAACGAAGGCAATGTATCCTTTACTGTTAACAACTTAAAAGCTAGCAGCCAGGCAGTAAGTGCCGCCCAAACCCGTGCGGCTTCCGCGGCGTTCGTAAACCAGGGCACGGATTTAATCAGCGATAGTTTAGACACCATAAGCCGTGACGATAACTACGGCGTTAAAACCTTTGCCGCCGTACACGGCAACCGCAGCAAGTACGATGTTGCGGACGACATTAAAATTAACGGCTGGAGTACAATTGTTGGCGTTGGCAATGCAGATAAGTTCGATAACGGCAGCGAATTAAGCTGGGGTGTATTCTACGAAAACGGCAGCGGCAATTATCGCACTTACAACAGCTTTAATAACGAGTTCTTCCGCGGTGACGGCAGTATGGTTTATAACGGCGGCGGCATTGCGGCAAGGTACGAGAATAAAAACGGCGTTTATACCGAAGGCTCGCTCCGTGCAGGCATGCTTAAAAACGAACTCGATAATGCCATGCGTGATGTTAACGGCAGTTACGGCTATGAAACAGAAAGTGCTTACTACGGCGCGCACATTGGCGTTGGCAAAAACATCAGCCTGAGCGACAGTAGCGACCTCGATATATACGGTAAGTTCTTCCATACCTATACCGAAGGCGACAGCGTTACCATTGCAGACGATAAATTTGATTTTGACAGCATTACCAGTGACCGTCTGCGTGTTGGCGCGCGCATTACAAGCAATAAGGAAAACAAATTCAGCACTTATTATGGCTTGGCTTATGAGTACGAGTTTAACGGCGATGCTGATATGACGGCGCAGGGATTGCGGGCAGATACGCAGAGCTTGCAGGGCAGCAGCGTAATGGCGGAATTAGGCTTTAACTACCAGCCCACGCCCGACAGCCCGTGGAGCTTTGACCTTAATATGCGCGGCTATACAGGAGAACGGCAGAGCGGCAGCTTTAACGTACAGGCAACGTATACTTTCTAACCGATAGCCGAATCGCCAATTAGTAACGAGCCGAAGGCGAAGTTAATAATTGTGCCAGCTAAGCTATGCAAATTTTGTGAGCGAATAGCGAGCAAAATTTACGAACCTTAATTTAAAAATAAATAAAGCAGCAACTGCCAAAGGCAATATACCTTTCAGCGGTTGCTGCTTTTTTACTATATAAGCACACAAAATATTATGTACAAACTATTCAATCATTTCCCCGGTTCAAACAAACCTTAGTTGTCGTCCCACAAAACTATTTTATCTTCTTTTAAGGTTTCCGCAAGGCGGATAACGCGCTGGTTGCTGCTGCCGCGGAAGCGCAGGTTGGGGTCTTTTTTTGCTTCCACAAATTCGCCGTCCACCAGTATGTCAATGCAGTCCAAAAGGGCGCGCGTAATTTCATAATCGCACAGGCGGCCGGTTAACAGGTCTTTTTCAAGGTCGTAACCGGTGTAGCACCATACGGTTTTATTGGGGTACATTTTGCGCAGGCGCTGCATAAAGGGCAGCAGGGCTTTCTGGTTGGCGGGTTCAAACGGTTCGCCGCCCAAAAGGCTGAATCCTTTAATATACGGCGGCTTTAAGGCGTTTAAAATTTCTTCTTCCGCCGCTGCGTCAAACGGCCGGCCGTAGTCAAAATCCCAGGCTTCCTGGTTAAAGCAGCCTTTGCAGTAATGCGTGCAGCCGCTTACAAACAGCGATACGCGCACACCCGGCCCGTTGGCGACATCATGTGTTTTAATTGCCGCGTAGTTCATGGCAGGCCTCCGTTACAGGTGCAGAACGCGGGATTTGATTTCTTTGGTTTTGCCCACGTTCCAGAAGTTTTCGCCCAGGTAACCGCAGGTACGGCGGGTTACGTTCATCAGGTTATGGTCTTTGTTGCCGCAGTTCGGGCACTCCCATTCCAAATCGTCGTTGATGATAATTTCGCCGTCAAAGCCGCACACATGGCAGTAGTCGCTCTTGGTGTTGAACTCTGCGTACTGAATGTTATCGTAAATAAAGCGCACTACATCTTCCAGCGCTTCGGTGTTGTGGCGCATGTTCGGAATTTCCACGTAGCTGATGGCGCCGCCGCTGGAAATTTTCTGGAACTGGCTTTCAAAGGAAAATTTGCTGAAGGCGTCGATATTTTCGCGCACGTCAACGTGGTAGGAATTGGTGTAGTAGCCTTTATCGGTAACGTCGTCAATAGTGCCGAAGCGTTCTTTATCTATGCGGGCAAAACGGTAGCACAGGCTTTCGGCCGGAGTGCCGTAAAGTGCAAAGCCGATGCCGGTCTGCTGTTTCCATTTATCGCATTTGGCGCGCAGGTAGCGCATTACGCGCAGCGCAAATTCTTCGCCCACGGGGTCGGTATGGCTTACGCCCTTCATCAGCTTGGTCATTTCGTACACGCCGATATAACCGAGCGAAATGCTGCTGTAACCACCAACAAGGTATTTATCAATGGTTTCGCCTTTTTTCAGGCGGGCAATGGCGCCGTACTGCCAGTGCACGGGGCTTACGTCGCTCTTAACGCCCATCAGCGCATTGTGGCGGCACATTAAAGCCTTGTAGCAAAGCTCAAGCCTTTCATCCAAAAGCTTCCAGAACTTCTGCTCGTCGCCCTTGGCAATAATTGCCACCTGCGGCAGGTTGATGGAAACAACACCCTGATTGAAGCGGCCTTCAAATTTGTAGTTGCCGTTTTCGTCCTTCCACGGAGCAAGGAAGCTGCGGCAGCCCATCGGCGAAAATACGTTGCCTTCGTAGTTTTCGCGCATTTTCTTGGCGGAAATGTAATCCGGATACAGGCGTTTGGCGCTGCATTTAACGGCAAGCCTGGTAATATAATCGTATTTGCCGCCTTTTAAGCAGTTGTGTTCATCCAAAACATAAACCAGTTTCGGGAAGGCAGGGGTTACATAAACGCCCTTGTCGTTTTTAATGCCCTGCAAACGCTGGCGCAGAATTTCTTCCACAATCATGGCGTTTTCTTTCAAATATTCGTCGTCCTCCTGTAAGTTGAGGAAGATGGTTACAAACGGCGATTGCCCGTTAGTGGTCATTAAAGTGTTAATCTGGTACTGAATGGTTTGCACGCCGCTTTGCAGTTCGCTCTTTAAGCGAGCCTGCACAAGGCGTTCCACCGTTTCGGCAGGCAGGCTGTCGCCCACTTCGTCAAGCACGGCTTTTTTAAATTTGTTGTAGCTGCGGCGCAAATATTTGCCCAAATGGCGGATATCCACCGACTGGCCGCCGTACTGGCTGCTGGCAACGCTGGCGATAATCTGTGTCATAACGGTGCAGGCAACCTGGAAGCTCTTGGGGCTTTCAATGAGTTTGCCGTTCATAACCGTGCCGTTGTCCAGCATATCGCCGATATTAATCAGGCAGCAGTTAAAAATAGGCTGAATGAAATAATCGGCATCATGAAAATGGATTGCGCCTTCGTCATGCGCTTTGGAAATTTCTTCCGGCAGGATAATGCGGCGGGTTAAGTCTTTGGAAACCTCGCCGGCAATCAAATCGCGCTGAGTGGAAGCCATAACGGCGTTTTTGTTGGAATTTTCTTCCATAACGTCTTTATTGCTGTTGCGGATTAAAGACAGAATGCTTTCGTCCGTAGTGTTTGCCTTGCGCACCAGCGCACGGGTATAGCGGTAAATGATATAGGCTTTGGCAAGGTCGAATTTGCCCTCCTGCATCAGCTGATGCTCTACCATATCCTGAATATCCTCTACCAAAAGGCGCATACGGTTGCGGCTTTCTACATAATGTGCAATGTTTTCAATTCTGTCTTCGGCAATGCGTTCACTTTCATCAACAGCATTGTTGGCTTTCTGGATGGCTACAACTATTTTGCTGCGGTCAAAGTCAACCGTAGAGCCATCGCGCTTGATTACCTTCATTGTCCTCCCTCTTTCCGTTTATGTTTTATTAATATAATTTGATAAATTTCAGTGCAGTTTGCCTTTCAATAATACCACATTTTGATGGTGAAGTAAAGCGAGCAAATACAAGATATTGTTTTTATTTTTGAGGTTATCAACAATATTTTGTGCTTTACAGTTTTTGTTCCATCTGTTTACGCCCCGGCAAAGTTTGTTTTTGTCAAGCCCGTGCGCCTTCTTTTAACAGTAATTTTTCAGTTTTTACTTTGGTTATCTTGCTTTTTCGCAGTTTTTTAATAAAAATTATCCGCTGACGGAAAATTTGCCGCAGCGGCGTTTATTATACATTAGTTTGCAAATTAAAAACAGTATTGTAAATTTATGTAAAAAAGTTTATAATGTACAAGTCTGATATTGAAAGCGTCACAATAAATTGCAGACAACTGTTAATAAATAACCGGAGGTTATAATATGGAAATTACAACCATTCATCTTGATATGGTGCAGTCGGTTGCCCTCGCCATAGTCAGCTATTACATAGGCATGTGGATAAAAAGCCACAGCGCCGCCCTGCAAAGGTTCAGCATTCCGGCACCGGTAATAGGCGGCCTGCCTTTTGCGCTGGTATTTTCGCTGCTGAAAATTTACGGCATTGCCGATTTTACCTTTGACGACACGCTGCAAAAAGTAGCGCTGCTGTGCTTTTTTACCACCATCGGCATGATGGCAAGTTTAAAACTTGTTAAAAAAGGCGGCCTGCTTCTCGTAGGCTTCTGGTTCACTTCAACAATACTCGGCATTTTGCAGAACGCCATCGGCATGGGCGTTTGCAGCCTGATGGGCATTGATAAATTCTACGGCATTCTTGCCGGCGCCGTGGCACTGATGGGCGGGCTCGGCACAAGCGCCGCCTTCGGCCCGTTTTTTGAACAGAACTACGGCGTTACCGGCGCAACAACGGTTGCCATTACGGCCGCTACCTTCGGTATGGCAACGGCGCTCATTATCGGCGGCCCTTTCGGCGAAAAGCTGATTAAAAAATATAAGCTCAAAACCCCTAAAGCCGCCAAAGAGGATGCTCCGCTGGAAGAAATTGACGAAACGGAAACCACCGTTACCGGCGAAAACCTCATTCCCGCACCGGCGGCTGCTGCGGAAATTTTAAAAGCGCTGGGCTTTGTCGCTATAGCCATGGGGCTGGGCAGTATTTTAAGCAACTACCTCGGCCAGTTTATTACGCTGCCGGTATATATCGGCAGTATGCTTATCGCCGCAGTTATCCGCAACATCGGCGACTTCAGCAAAGCGTACAAAATTGAAGGCGTCGGCATGGACTGCATTGCCGATATTTCGCTGGTGCTTTATGTAACCATGGCCATTAACAGCCTTAAACTGTACGAACTTATTAACCTGGCACTGCCGCTGATTGTTATTCTCATCATTCAGACCCTTTTAATGGTGGCCTTCGCCTGGGGCGTATACTTCTTAATGTTCGGCAAGGATTACGACTCCGTAATGCTCGCGGTAGGCGGCATTGGTTTTGCCATGGGTGCAACCGCCAACGGCCTTGCCAACATGCAGTCGCTTTCTGACAAATACGGCTTCTCCCCCAAAGCGTGGATGATAGTTTCGCTCGTCGGCGCATTTTTAATTGACTTTACCAACGCCATCATCATAACGTGGATGATAACGCTGTAACTTAATTTTAATGCTATACTAAAAACAGCCGGTCTTTTCTTTACCGGCTGTTTGCTTTTATGTAAGTTGTATTTATGATATAATACCCTTCGTGAGATAATCTGATGGTCGGCTTCTCTCCCTTAAAAGGGAGGTGGTGAACCAGTGAGTACCTATGAAACGTTATCTTTAATGGTAGCTTTCGGTATTCTGGTAGCTACCATTATTTCTGCCCGGCGTTAATAACGCGGAAATGAAATAAGGCCGTCCTAACGGTCGCGGACAGCCTTTCTTTCAATACTGAAAATATTCGAGGAGAGGACTGACGCACCAACATCAGATTATCTCTCTTTTCTTATTATACATCATAGCTTTTAAAACGGCAAATTTTATTGCCGCTCACCTTTACTTATGTTAATATTAGGGCAGAAGCGGCTTATTCTGCCGTTTGTTTAAGAAAGCAAGGTATATTTTATGAAAATAACACAGGTTGTGGCCGCGCTGATATGGCGCGAAGATAAAATTTTAATCTGCCGCCGCCCGTCAAACAAGGCGCGGGCGCTCTTATGGGAGTTTCCCGGCGGCAAGGTGGAAGCAGGCGAAACAAAACAGCAGGCGCTGGTGCGCGAATGCCGCGAAGAACTGGGCATAACCGTTGTGCCCGGCAGCGTTTATTATGAAGTAACGCACACCTACCCCGATATTACGATACACTTAACGCTGTTTAACTGCACCACGCAGGACGAGCCGCAGCGCCTGGAGCACAGCGAGCTGGCGTGGGTACTGCCCCAAAACATAACTGCCTATAACTTTTGCCCGGCAGATAAAGCAATAGTTGCTAAAATTGCGGCACAGGCAAACGCCAAAATAAAAACCGAACGCCTTTACCTGCGCGAACTTACGCCAAGCGACGAAGCCGAACTGAAAACCTTTTTACAGGATAAAGAAGTAATGTACGCCTGGGAAGCGCCGTTTACGGATGCCGAAGTTGCGGCATGGCTTACTGAAAACCTGCGCCGCTACAAGGCGGACGGCTTTAGCTTTTACGCCGTAACCGAAAAATGCAGCGGCAAATTTTTGGGCGTGTGCGGGCCGCTTATAGAAACCATTAACGGCGAGTGCCGCATGGGCGTGGCCTATATTTTTAACAAAATCTGCTGGGGCAAGGGCTACGCCACGGAAGCAGCGCAGGCAAGCGTTAACTATGCTTTCAGCGCGCTTGGTGCAGAAGAAGTTATCGCGGAAATCCGCCCGGAAAACAAAAAATCCCGCCGCGTGGCGGAAAGGCTTGGCATGACAATAAGCGGCAGTTTTGTAAAAACCTACAAAGGCAAAGAAATGCCGCACCTTATTTACGTATTAAGCAAGCCGCAAAAAAGCGGCAGAAACGGAGCAGGCAATGTTTAATTTAGACCGCTGGCTTGATAAATACATAGAAGCCGTGGACGCGGCGTTTGGCGCAAGGATTGTGTTTATTGGCCTGCAAGGCAGCTATGCGCGCGGCGAAGCGCACGAAGGCAGCGACATTGACGTTGTTTTAATTTTAAACAGCCTTACGCTTGATGACTTAACCCTTTACAAAAACGCCATTGCTAGTTTAGAAAAACGCACAAAAATATGCGGCTTTGTTAGCGGCACCGAAGAACTGAAAGCGTGGGACAAGGCAGATTTATTTCAGTTTTGCCGCGACACCAAAGCCATTTACGGCGATTTGGAGTTTATTGCTTTTTTAACAGGCGAAGCTGATGCCGAACGTGCGCTGCACACGGCGGCATGCAATATTTACCACGCCTGCGTACACAATTTTGTGCATGAAGAAAGCGCGGAAGTTTTAAGAACGCTTTACAAACCGGCCTTTTTTGCATTGCAGGCAAAACATTACCTTGAAACCGGCGCTTATATTGCCAAAAGAAAAGACCTTGCCAATAAATTGCAGGGCGAAGATTTAAAAATACTCACCTGCCCGGCGCAGTTTAAAACAAAAATCACCCCCGCGGAATTCAGCACTTATTCCGAGCTGCTTTTAAACTGGGCTGCGGCTGTTATAAAAAATTACGGAGGCGGCAGCAATGCAGAAACCGAAAATTAAAATAACCGTTATCGGCCGCAAAGGCCCCTGCGGCTGCCACCGCGGACATAAACCAGGCGACAGCTTTGATTTTGACACGGAGCGCGGTAAGCTGTGCCCCATGGCGATGCATGTTGCCTTTCCCTATATCGACATTCTGCGCTACGGCGGGTCAATTCCCGGTGCAGAACCCGGCACGGCAGTATTTTGCTGCCCCGATGTTGATACCATCAACGTTTTTAAGGTTGAAGTGGTAAAAGATGAATAAAAACAAAAGCGAACTGCGCAAAATACCGTTTATCGGCCCAAATATAGAGCAGGATTTATTAAATATCGGCATCAGCCGCATTGCCGATTTAAAAGGCAAAGACCCGGAAGAGCTTTACCGCCTGGACTGCGAATTTAAAGGACGGCAGGAGGATTTGTGCCAGCTGTATGTTTTCCGCATGGCAGTGTATTATGCCGACACCGAAAACCCGGACCCCGAGAAACTGAAATGGTGGTATTGGAAGGATAAAAGCTGTCCAAAGCGCTAAATAAAAATACATCTTATTTTGAATGTGATAAAATTTGCAAATAGTTCACCGTTTGTACTTACTTTAGCCAAAGCCTTTTGTTATGATAAAAGTGCAGCAAATACAGAAACGAAGGTGAGATGATATGCAAATTAAAGTTTTAGGGCCAATGACAAAACAGGTGGAGGTATTATTCCAGAATGCTGCCGTGGCCGCTAAAAAGTTAAAATGCCCTGCAAAATTTGAACGCGTGAGCGAACTGCGCCGCATTATGGCCTACGGTGTAATGACTTTACCGGCGCTTGTTATCGACGGCAAAGTTGTGGCAGGCGGCAATGTGCCGGGCGTTGAAGAAATTATGCAGATTATCAAACAAATGCAGTGAAAATTGAATATAAAACTTAATATAAATAAAAACTTGCAGAAGGCATTTGCACTTTGCAAGTTTTGTATTTGACAATGAATTTCAGTTTGATATAATATAAGCATAGAGACAGCCGGTTTTGGGAAACGCCGGCTCTCCCTCGAATCTAATAAGAGTGAAAGGAAGCCGCGTACCGCAAGTAGGCGGTTTCTTTTTATCTAAAAGTGATTACTTTTTCGATAAGCAGATAACAGCAACGAGTGCTCCGAAAGCAATCATCAAAGACAATGCTTCGTAAACAGTCATGCTATCACCTCCCAAATTGGGAGAAACCGGCTCCGGCTGTCATGAAGGTAATTATAGCATATAAATATAAAAAATAAAAGCAGGCGTTAAGCCTGCTTTTTTGTTATGCAGTGTTACCGCCTGCGCGGAGGCATGGTGTGTATGCTGTGGCCGTCTGCGGCGTGTACCGCTTCGGTAATGCCTTCGCAGAAGGTTGGGTGCGGGTGCAGCGCCATTGCCAGCTGCGCTTTGGTCAGCCCTGCGCTTACGGCCGTAACCATTTCGCCAATCATATCGGTGGCGCGGCCGCACATCAGCTGCGCGCCGATGAGTTTTTCCGTTTCTGCGTCAAACACCAGCTTAATAAAGCCGCGGTCTTCGTTTTCGATAATGGATTTGCCGTTGCCGCTCATAACGTATTTGCCGGTAATAACGGCGCGTCCCTGCGCTTTGGCTTCGTCTGCCGTAATGCCAACCGTGGCAATTTCGGGCGAAGTATATACGCACGAAGGCACAAGGTTTGCGTCAACCGTCGGCGCAAGCCCGCAAATGCCTTCCACGCAGGCAATGCCCTGCGCTTCGGCTGCGTGCGCCAGCTGAATGCCGCCGGTAACGTCACCGATGGCGTAAATATGCGGCACATTGGTTTTATAGCCCTCGCCTACTTTTACGCGCCCGCGTTCGGTTTCCACGCCCGCTGCTTCAAGGTTCAGCCCTTCGGTAACGGCACGGCGCCCTACGCAAATCAGTACGCCGTCGGCACTTACGCTTTCGGTTTTGCCCTTGCGCTCAAAGGTGCAGGTCAGGCGTCCGCCTTCTTGCGTAATGCCGGTTACCATGGCGCCGGTGTTAACCGCAACGCCGCGTTTTTTCAGTATCATGGAAAGGTTCTGCGAAATTTCACGGTCCATATTCGCCAAAATCCTGTCCAGTGCTTCAATAATGGTAACTTTGCGGCCTATGCCGTTATAAACGCCCGCCATTTCCACGCCGATAACGCCGCCGCCGATAATTACAAGCTCCTTATAATCGCATCTGTCGGTATCAAGCATTTCGTCGCTGGTAACAATATTGGGCAAATCTGCACCGGGAATTGGCGGTACTGCCGGTTTGCTGCCGGTAGCGATAATAAAGTTTTTTGCGGTATAGATTTCACCGCTGACGGTAATGCTTTCGGGAGAAACAAAAGCCGCCTTACCTTCAAGCACATCAATGCCGTTGCCCTTTAAAAGCTGCGCCACGCCGCCGCGGAGCTGTTCCACTACCTGAGCTTTACGCGCATGCATGCCTTTAAAATCTGCCTCTGCGCCGGTTACGTTAACGCCCATTTTACCGGCTTCGCCGATTTCGCGGTACAAATTGGCGCTGTGCATTAAGGTTTTGGTAGGTATGCAGCCGCGGTTCAGGCAGGTGCCGCCAACTTCCGCACGTTCCGCAACGGCAGTTTTCAGCCCCAGCTGCGCCGCACGTATAGCCGCCACATAGCCGCCCGGCCCTGCGCCGATAACAATTAAATCGTATTGCATGGTTGTATGCCTTTCTATATTGTAAATTGTGCTAAAAATTTACTGATGTCCTTTCCTGCCTGCCCGGCAATTTTTTGTGCTGCCTGCGCCAGTGCCTCCGGCGTAAATGCGCAGCCTTTAAAAAACTGCCCTGCACCGGCAAGCGCCTCCCAGTCCATGGCGTCGGTGTAAACCTCCGCCTCCTGCACCTTGCCGCCGTCAACGCGGCACGCCAGCGTAAAGCTTCCCCATTCAAAACGTGCTTCTGCCTGCCAGGTAAACGGCAGGCGCGTACCGAGGCGAAAGGCGTTGCTTTTAAACTCCGCTTCATAGCGTGCAACTTCCGCCGCGTCAAAATCCGCTTCACTTAAATGCTGCGGCTCGCTGCCGTAAATTTCCGCAAAGGAATGTACAAGCGCATTTTGCAGCACCGGCACGGTTAAAGAAGGGCACACGGACTTTAAGTTCAGCACGCGGCTTTTAACGGAGCTTACGCCTTTAGCCTGTAATTTAAGCGGCGATACGGTAAGGTATTTTGCCATTTCGTCCGTTTTAACGTCTATTAAAAGCGTACCGTGGTGGTACTTTTTGCCGCCGCTGGTATAAAAGGCGTTGCCCGATACCTTGCGCCCGTCCACCAGAATATCGTTGCGCCCGCTTTTTTCGGCATTAATGCCGAGGCTTTTTAGCGCGCCGGTAATAACTTCCAGCTGGCGCGCAAGATTGTAAGTGCGTGCGTCCGTTAAAAAAGTAAAGTTTAAATTGCCGCTGTCGTGATACACGGCACCGCCGCCGGAAAGACGGCGGACAAGATGCCCGCCGTCCCTGCGCAGCTGCGCCATATTGCACTCTGCCCATGGATTTTGGTTGCGCCCGATAACCACCGTATTTTTGTTCTGCCATAAATACAGCGTTACGCTGCCCGCTGGTGTGTGTTCCAAAAGGTAACGCTCCACGGCAAGGTTGCGGTAAGGTTCGGTGCAGCCGGTAATATAACAGGAAACCGGAACTTTATCTGTGTACATATTTTAAAACAGGTTTGCGTGCCGCCTGTACTTCGTCCGGGCGCTTAATCTGCGCATGGTGCGGAGCGTTATGCATATATTCCGCGTCAGTATGCGCCAGCTCGTGCAGCTCCAAAAGTGCCTGCACTGCTTCGTCCAGCGTCCTGCGCGCTTCGGTTTCTGTAGGCTCCAGCATCAGCGCTTCGTGTACAATCAGCGGGAAGTACATCGTCGGCGGGTGAATGCCGCGGTCAATCAGGGACTTGGCAACATCAAGCGCCGTTACGCCAGTGGCTTTTTTCAGTTCCTCCAGGCTCATAACAAATTCGTGCATGCAGGTATGGTCATAAGCCATATCGTAAGTATCTTTTAATTTGTGCATCATGTAGTTGGCATTCAGCACTGCCGTTTCACTGGCTTCACGCACGCCTTCCGCGCCGAGGGTCAGCACATAAGTAAGAGCCCTCATGCAAACAAGGAAGTTGCCGTAAAACGCGCGCATCTGCAAGTGCCCTTCGCCTGCACCGTCGCCCAGTGCGGATTTAGGCAAAAACTTCTCAAGCAAGGCTTTGCAGCCGACAGGGCCTGCGCCCGGGCCGCCGCCGCCGTGCGGAGTAGAGAAGGTTTTATGCAGGTTAAGATGCACAACATCAAAGCCCATATCGCCGGGGCGCGCAATGCCCATAACAGCGTTTAAGTTAGCGCCGTCGTAATAGCACAGGCCGCCCGCTTCGTGGATGATATTGGTAATTTCCAGAATATTGCTGTCGAACAGGCCGACGGTATTCGGGTTCGTCAGCATTAAACCGGCGGTGGTATCGTCAACAGCGGCGCGCAGTGCGTCAAGGTCTACGCAGCCATCCGCATTGGAAGGCACGTTAACTGTGGTAAAGCCCGCCATGGCAGCGCTTGCCGGGTTAGTGCCGTGCGCGCTGTCCGGAACGATAATTTTGGTGCGTTTGGTATCGCCATTGGCTTCGTGATATTTCTTTATCAGCAAAAGCCCGGTAAATTCGCCGTGTGCGCCTGCTGCCGGCTGAAAGTCCATTTTGTCCATGCCGGTAATTTCGCACAGGTATTTATCTAAAAGTTCCAGCGCTTCCGTGCAGCCCTGTACGGTTTCTTTGAGCTGCAGCGGGTGAACGGCGGCAAAACCTGCCTGGTTTGCCATCTCGTCGTTAATGCGCGGGTTGTATTTCATGGTGCAGCTGCCCAGCGGGTAAAACCCGTTGTTTACGCCGTGCGCGCGGTTTGCAAGCGCAGTATAATGGCGGCTGATTTCCGTTTCCGAAAGTTCCGGCAGCGGCAAAGCGCTCTTGCGCGCCAAAGCCTCCGGCAGCGCAGTTACAGGCACGTCGCAGGCCGGAAAAATATCGCAGCCATGCCCGGGAGTGCTTTTTTCAAACAACAATTCCATTATGCGCACACCTCCTTCACAATGGCAACCGCCTTATCAAGTGCTTCTTTGGTGGCTTTTTCGGTTACGCACCACAGCACGCCCTCTTTAACCGGCAGCCCGCCGAGAATGCCCTCTTTGGCAAGTGCGGTCAAAACTTTGTCCTGTTTAGGCAGAGTGGTAACAAATTCGTGGAAAAATTCGCCGCTGTAAACAAGGTTTACGCCTTCGATTTTGGTAAGCTCCTGCGCCAGATAGTGCGCTTTGGAAAGGCACAGCGTTGCTGCCTGTTTTAAGCCCTGCGGCCCTACCGCTGCCAGATAAACAGAAGCGGTTAAAGCGCACAGTGCCTCGTTGGAGCAGATGTTGCTGCTGGCTTTTTCGCGGCGGATGTGCTGCTCGCGCGCCTGCAAAGTTAAAACATAGGCACGGTTGCCGTCAGCGTCAACCGTTTCGCCAACAATGCG
>OGRF01000923.1_pt1 | contig 22021 bp, 25 predicted proteins | sample 1553381 | NCBI WGS metagenome assembly OGRF01 (sample SAMEA2580060, study PRJEB22360) | human gut metagenome | biome: human gut; feature: human-associated habitat; material: faeces | place: Denmark | collected 2008/2010
CGATTATCAAAGATTTCAAAGAACGATGTTTAATTTAAAGTGCCCACTAGTGATATTATGATTATTATAATTATCTTTGTAATGTAATCTATTAATTATATGCTTATGAAAAAACTATTCTTTGGATTAGCTCTGTTATTTTCAACAGGTTGCTGTCTCATGTCTTGCTCTCAAGATGAGATTATGAATGCGGAATCACCAGTAACGAGGGATTATCAAACGGATTCTGAAATTTTATCGAAATTTGTTGATTTCAACAGTTTAACAGGAGAGTATTATCTTAATGAAAACAAAAAGTCAACAGCCATTTCTTATTTAACAGATAAAGATTGGCTGGATTTACAACAGGTAAATCCTGTAAACTATGAAAAGTATGTGAAAGGATTGAATGAATTGAATCAGCAACTTGCTGAATACGAGAAAGATCCTAATATAACTCAAATTGTTTATTCAACCTATGGTAAAATTTATGTCAAGGATTTAAAGAAAGATTCTTCAATCAGAATCAGTAAAGTCGAAAAAAATGTACCTTTAAGTAGAGCAACATATCAGACCTTAACGTTCATGCAAGGTTCAACTTCCTATGCATCTTTCACTGCTGGAGCGAAAATAAATACGGCTGTAAGAATATTTTCAACCAGTTATTACCTATGCGAATTAAAATGCAACACAAAAGGTGCACAATGTGTTAACAATCATTCATCAGGCCTAGTACTTTCCGGAACAGGAAGCACAAATACTGTTTATACTTGGGAAAGTGGATCTGCATCTACTTATTGGGATTTTACAGGAACAGGAAGAACTCTGGCATTTGGTTCAACGGCTCAGGTTGATTTTACTAATTAATAGTATTTGGGGTAAATAAATAAGAGGCTGTCACATTGTGACAGCCTCTTATTTATTTAATTATAGAATGATATTCTTGATAATCTCTATAAGTTTGGCCTGGGTTAGTCAAAGGATCTTCCCAAGTCTCATATATGGATAATTGTTTAGTAGAAAGGTGAGCTATTTCCCAATAACAATTGAGATCTAAATAGATATATTGAAAATTAGGTGTTGTAAAAGTCCAATGAAAATATGAAATGCGCTCTTCAATTTTACCATTCTTATAAGATGCTATTTCTTTATAGGTCCCGTGTCCATTGTCTTCAAAAAGATATGTTACATTCATATCCAATTCTGTACCATCGCTTAATACAGAATGAAATTCCCTGTTCCATTCTTTATTCGTAAGATTGGTGATAACAGAGTTCCCTATTGCACCATAATCACCTTCTTTCTCAATACAACCAAATAAAGTTGAAACCATAAATATAAAAAGTAAAAGAGATTTTTTCATAAATAATATTATATAACTGTTAACAAAGCCGTGCCATAACTAAATCTTCCGCTTTCCGGAACTAATAAAAGAATATTATCCGCTTTTTTGAGTTTTCCACTTTTAAACAATTCATCTAAAGCTACAAAAATTGAGGCAGAACCCATATTACCAACACTAGTTAAATTTGTAAACCATTTATTTTCCTTCAAGTCGATATTTCGGTTTTCAATTTCTTTAAGCAGTTCTTTGTAAAAGAACATGGAAGAAACATGTGGTATTATATAATCTATATCTTCTGCTTTGACCTTGTGCTTTTTCAGAACTTTCTCTATATGGTTTACCCATAAATTTATTATATGTTTTTTTAGAAGTCGAATATCTTGTTTTACAGTAAAAACTGATTTATCGGAAATTTCATGACTGTTATATGATTTCCAAGTGGTAATAGAGCCGTCTTCATTAAAATCAGCTCCAGCAATCATACAAGCTGGAAGCGTGTTAGCATTCGACTCCATATCGATCCATTCTATTTTTAATGTATCCCCTGTTTCATTAGGCGTATTATCCATGAGAACGGCACCAGCCCCATCACTGAGCATAAATCTTAAGAAGTCTTTTTCAAATCCGAAATAAGGATTTTCTCCTATATTATGACATCTTTCATACTCTGCATCATAGTGTTTTGAAAGTAATGCAGCAGAAACTAATTCTGAAGCACAACATACAGCATTATTCTTATCACCTGAAGCAATAGAAAGATAAGCAATTTTTAAAGCCTGTAAAGAAGTAAGACAGACTCCTGCAGTAGAAAAGATTTCAATATTCTTGGTTTCAGGCAATAATCCATGAACCATTGAAGCATGAGAAGGCAATATTTGATCGGGAATAGATGTTGCTGTCGTAACTAGCTCTACCTGGGAAAGCATGTGCAAATCTTGAAATAATTTTTTTATTGCTTCTGATGCTAACATTGCACTGGTATGTGTAATTTCTTGATTTGTAGTCAAAGCATAATATCGACTCGTTATGCCATTCTGCCTTAGTACTAAATTTTTGACGCGTGAGGGTTTACCTTCTATTTTTCCAATATAATCTTCCATCCTATCATTTTCAATAGGATTATTGGGTAGATAAGAACTTGTACTCTTAATATATACGTTATTATTCATAAACTATTTCTTTATATAGTGAATTAAAAGCTTTTTTTAGTTGATTTATATTTAGTCCCAAATTAAGGCTATTTTCAAAGGCCATTCCAGAATATATATATCGAAATTGCAATGCTACTTGTTTGATATCACAAGTTTGTTTTATTTCTCCTAGTTTTTGTGCAGTAGTAACAATATTAATCCAATCCTGCATGCTGCCATCAAATATTTCCGTTATCTTCTCTGAAAATCCCGGATAATACTGAACAGCTTGATATAGAAGATTAAAATATGATCTATGTATATTATTTATTCCAATAGATTTCATTTCATTCATACGTGATTCTACTCCATTGATAAATAGTTCTATAAAAGTATCTAATCTATCTGTTTTTATATGAGAAGACTCTGATTGAAATCCCAAAACATATTTATCAATAACAGCTTTAAACAATGCTTCTTTATTTTTGAATTTAAAAAAGATTGCCCCTCTAGTTAAGCCTGTTTCTTCTTCAAGTTTAGAAGTAGATACAGTTTCATAGTTATAAGTGAGGAATAATCTTAAAGACGGTAGTAAAATTCTGTCTATATCGTAATTCTTCATATATTGTATTTTTTTCAAAGATAATTATTATTATTATAATAATAAAATAAGAACCCCAAAAAATCATTATGACGGAAATATTAATTACATTTGTGCTATAAATTATTATATTGTTACTATGATAATTTTTGATATGAAAAAAATAGAAAGTGGTGTAGGCTTTGATAAAGAGTATGTAAATTAAACTATGTTAGTAAAGTTAATATTTTACTCCTTGCTGACACTGTTTAATTACAGCCTCTGTTGGGACGGGTGGTCCCGCCCCTTGGCACTAGCTTTCCCGCAACCGATGAGTTTTCTATAGAGAAATAATGCGAGAAACAACTTATTTTACACAACCTAAAGTCCTATATATAATACATGAAGAAAGAGGTCTTAACTCCCTCTAACTTTTCCTGCAAATTCCTTACAGGGCTTGAATACGGCTACATTGTGTGAGGGTACTACAAATCCACAGTTGGCCTTAATGTTTCTGGCAATTTTACTTGCACGTTTTTTTGTAACGAAGCTGCCGAATCCTCTTATATAGATATTCTCTCCGCTTATCATAGTTTCTTTCATTTCTGCAATTAGTTCCTCCACGATGATTCGTACATCATCTCTTTTTTTGCCTGTTTTATGGGCTATTCTGGTCAAAAGTTCTTTCTTTCTCATATTTGTCTTACATTTTTAGTTGTTCTCCTTCCCTATAGTTCTTCTGCATTTCCATTTCAAAATTCTGTCCTGCCTGTTTTGTCGCTATTATCTGCCCGAGTGTCGAGCTTACCATTTTGCTTTTTTCCGAATCACTCATAGTTTCACTGGCAATAGCTCTGTTCAACGAATTTAATTCCGCCTTGCTGAGTTCATGCTTTATACTATTGCCGTCTATTGTAGAAGTCAGGAATATCTTTCCGTTTTTCTCCAGTAGTATTTCGCTTTTTCCGTTTTGTGGCAATAGCTTGCTTATATCTATTTTCTTGTCAAGGACAGCATTGGTCGCAGATTCCATTTCTTCCTGAGTGGTCGTTTTGTTATCCAGTTGGTTGGCCATCACCATCAGCCCTGAATACAGAGCCATTATCATTTCCATTAACGGATCTCCTCCCATACCCAGACTTGAATCTTCTGAACTCAAGAGCTTTTTCATCCATTCCTCTGTGCTTAGGCCTGCCCCGGTTTTCAACGAGTCTTCTTTGTCGTACTTGCTCAGCAGGTTCTCCCCGTTGTACATCACCTCAGTCCTGATATTACCTTTTTCGGCTATTTCATATAGGTATGCCGTCGGGTCGATATTCCTTGCTTTCCCTTCCGGAGTTATCTGTTTGACATTCATATGCAGGTGTTCTCCGTTTGTACGGGTACCGGTATTGCCGCTTATCCCGATGCATTCTCCGGCGTTCACCCTTTCTCCCTCCTTTACGTTTATTTGGTCAAGGTGCATGTATGTCACTTCTATTTTACCTCCGTCTTTTCTTTCGTAGGCTATGGTTACAGACCTTCCGCCTTCGGACATCGGATTATTGTTTACAGATGTTATCAACCCACCGTTTTCCGTAGCCAGTACGTCGTCGTGATTCGTCCTTATATCCAGTCCGTTGTGCATCCTTTCTTCACCTTTGCTCAGGGGATCTTCCCTTACCCCGAAAGGAGATGTCACCAGCAGAAAATCGTTTTTTTTAATGGGGAAGGAATATGAGTTCTCATTTTTTGTCTCTTTCTCATCGTTACGTGGACTCCCTGCAGATAGTCCTTTACCATATTCGGCTTCCATGACTTCTTTGTCATACTTGTTCAGACCGTTCTTTTCTATTATGTTCTGCAGTATGTCCGAGTATCCTTTACCGGTTGCGTAACCGGCTTTTTCAAGTCCGTCACACCACCCTTTGTAGTCACCAGGTGACAGTGCAAAGCATTCTTCGTATCTTGAGTTGTTCTTCAGAAATACCGAATGGTGTTCAAACGATTCCGCAACTGTCTTGTAGGTGCAGAATTTCTCGTTTGGCCTGTCATCGGTGTATGTCAGATAGCTGCCTCCGTTTTCCAGCCATTTTTCCGTACACTTTATCCCGAAATGGGCATTTCCCTTCTGTGCAAGCTCACTGTTCCCGTTGCTGCTTTCCAGTATTCCCTGGGCAAGGGTTACCGATGCCGGGATACCATATTTTATCATCTGTTCCTTGGCATATTCAGCATATTTTTCAGCGTAATCCCTATTTTTGCTCATATCATTCTTTTATGTATTTTCAGTTCTGTTTCCTTTTTTACCGTCTCATTCCTCTGTGTTCTTCTTCCTCTGGTACTTCTTCGGCTTTCTGTTCCTGTACAGTTTCCTGATTTCTTTCCGGATGCAATATATCCTCAAAGAGTTTTACCGCCAGATTGTTTTTAAATTCTGTCTTGTCCGGTGCAAGCCACATATGTTGCCATTGCGCCATGCTTATTTCCCTTGGCTTTACTTCATCCATATCACTGAATGAAGCTGCGCACATCAGTTTGTTGTCTTTCGTCTTGTACAGATTTACTCGTTCTATTCTGCTCAGGTCATTGGCATCTGCCTTATACTCAAAGATGTCTATTCCCAATCCCGGATTCACCTTCTGCATTGCATAGTATTTTCTTCCCAGTTCCATTCGGATACGTTCTGTATCTTGGTTGTTGCCTTGTTTGGAGGTGGAGAAGAACTGATTGATGTCAGCCTTGTCCGGATGAATGCAGAATGGCTTCTCTCCTTTGGGGGCAATATACAGCAGCCACCTGTTCGAGTCATCCGTTATCATCCTGATTCTGTCAAACGAGATTTGTTTGCTCTGTTCAACTGCTTCAGTTGTATCAACAGGTCTTACATCGCACAGCTTCCATTGGCTCAGTTTTACTGCTGCTACTTTCTTTCCGTCAAAATATCCGTCGTCCGGTCTGAAGCTGGCTATACCTCCGGTGTTGAAGAACCTGACATATTCTGCACCTTGTTTCTTTAGTGCATGGGCTATCCTTTGTTTGGACATCGAAGGCAGTTCATTGTACTGCACTTTTGCGCCATACTGTTTTCTTTCCTCCGCGCTCATTATTTCATCTGGAGTCAGCAGGAAGTTGTGGCTTTTTCCGTCACTGGTGGTTACCTTTCCTCCTGCAAAGGCTCCTTCCGGCATCAGCACGTCGGCTCTTTTTTCTTTCGGGTCACTTATTACCACAAAGTCGTGAGTCTTTCTGTTAGGTATGTCTTTCAGGGCTTCGTATATTATATAGTTGCCTTTATGGGCCCATTCTTCCGGCTTATATCCTCTTGCGACTTCATCTATGTAGGATGCAATGCGCTGTGCTTCGGTGTATGCTGCATCGACTATTTCAGGGTCTTCATTTTTCGTCTGTTTCATGGCATGGTTGTATTGCTCATGATAATATTTCAGATCGAATTTTTCAAGGAACTTTTCCTTTTCCTCCGCATCCCTGAAGTTCCCGTCATGTATCAGCATCCCGTGATTTCGTATGATGTCTGCCAGTATAGCACTTTCCCGTGGTGATACTTTAGGTTTCTTCTTGTCTATCATTTCCTGGGTAGCCTGGCGGTTGACTTCTGAGAAGTAAGTTACTTTTTCGCCTCTTTCAGCTTTCCTTATCACATCCAGAGCATTGTTCAGGTCTGCTTCCACCGTGTCAATCATCTGCGGGTCTTCTCTCAGATCTCTGTTCCACCCGTCCACGAGCTGCAACGAGCTTTTCTGCAGTTTTGCCGGGAGTCCGAGTTCCAGCATCTTGATACCTGCGGCCAGTTCCACTATGAGTTCTTCCCTCTTCAGCGCATCTTGGGAAGGCGGTACCCCTCCTTTCATTACCATACCTTCTCGTGCGCAGCGTTGCTGGTGGCCTGTCGCTCTGACTATTTCTCTCATCATGTCCTGCACATAGTCGATATAGTGTGGATAGCTTTTCTTGTCCGGCAGATATACGGCATCCTTACCCGCATCATAGTGGGCAACAGGACTGCCGTCACTTCTCAGGGGAACGAGATTCTCCTTTATTGCTTTGGCAAAGTTGTTTACAACTATCCTGAGCTGCTTGTCTTCCGATTTCCCGTTACCTCTTTCCTGTTGGGTTCCATATCTTTTTATCAGCCGGTCATATTCTTCTGCATCCACCTGTGGCAGCAGGGTCTGGTCTATATTGAAGAGTACCCTTATTTCTCGGTTGTGTATTCCTTTGTATTGTTTTTTGTCTTCACTGTTCAGTTTCATATAGTCATCCCGTGAGATTTTGTCTTCCGGATTATGACGGTTTACATACTCTTTCCAGTTGTACCAGTTGAATGGGACGCCCCTTTCATTTCCTTTTACAGCTTCTCCTCTGCTTTTTGCTTCTGTAAAGGTGGTGAACAGATTGCTTTTATATCCGTTTCTGTCAGCAAACAGAGCCAGCGTAAGTGCGTTGAATGGGCTTACTTCCGGCCCTTTCGGATGAAATCTTGGATGTGGCCTTCCCATCATGTTCAACCAGAATCCGTCTGCTTTCGTTGCAGCAGAGAGCGCATCGGTCAGGTATTCTACCTGTCTTTCAGCGGCTTTTATTTCTTGTTCGCTTTTAGGTGTCATAGTGTCTATCTTTTTATAAGTTTTGATATCATGTTATTCACTTCCTGCACTGGCAAGCCTGTAGGCCTTTCTTTTCCCTATATTTACATGTTCCAGCTTGCCTTCATCAACCAGTATTTCGAGTACCAGTTTTGCTGTCCCGAATCTTTTATGGATCACACGTTGGCATTGTGTTATTGTGAAGGCGTTCCAGTTTACTTCTTTCAGGTATTTTATCACAGTTTCCCCATATTTGATGCATTCAGGCTCCCTGTTTGTTTTAGTATCCTGTTCGCTCTCTGCCATTTCTTCCGTTTTCTCCGGTGCAGCTTTATTGGCTTCCTCTTCGTCTATACGGCTTATTTCCGTTTTCAGTTTCTTCTGCATCAGTTCTATTTCCAGTTTCTTTTTCTGTTTTTCAGCAATGGCTATTTCCTGGTCAGCACCCATACGCTGGGTTATTAGGTCAAGTCCGCTGGCCGTCTTTTTGGCGATTGCTTTCAGCGGCTTGCACAGCGCTTTCCACATATTGTATCCGCCTATTTTTATTTCATGTATCAGTCGCCTCTTTTTGCCGAGATTGACAAATACCAACAGGGCAAAGGCTATATATAGGACAAATGCATGTATTATCAGCAGATATGGTGATATGCTGTACATTTCTTCCATGTATTTTATTCCGCTTCCTGCCAGTGCAATCACTATGGCTATCAGCAACCAGTTTCTTTTCCAGAAACCGTCATGCTCAGTCTTGATTTTTTTCTGTTCTTTCATATTTTATCCGATTGTAATTCCTTTGTTTTCACGTTGTTGCTCATTTCTCTCATAGTTTTCCATTGCTTTGTTTTGCAGTGTATCACTCTTTCGTAGTACGGCGTTTGCCAGTGTATTCAGGGGGAGGGCACCGTTATAGTAGGCTTCAGCTGTATGTTCCGGCAACTTTATGGTACAAGGTACTTTGTCAATTGTCATGAACAGATAGCTTCCTTTTATCTGCGGGCTTTCTATTCTTCTGTTCAGTTCCTCCTCATTGTAGGTCTTGTATCTTACTGCGGATTTTTCCTCTGTCTTTTGATTTTTCCCGAGAACTTCCTGTCCGGCCTTGTTCAGCAGGTTCAGTCCGCCGCCGCCGACAAGTAGCATACGGAGCAGGGGATTTCTTACGAACATTCCGCATAGAATCGATGCTATGGGCAGAAGGTTTTCACTGATTTTCAGCGATTGGTTTTTACCCGTTATCAAACCTCCCATTATGTCCGGAAGCATGGCGATGACATATCCTAGGTTATTCCATACTCCGCCAATCCCGTTCAGCCCGCTGCTCTTTAGCAGCCCGTTCCAGCTGTAAGGGAGGTCATCGTTTCCCTTCTGTTGCACTTCTTCATCAAGAATGATGTTTTTGTCCTCTGTCATGGTATCTTTTCTGTCTTCGGTGGTGTTTGGCATGTTCTTGCTTTCCTTTTCTTTTATAGTCTTTTCTTCCAGGAATTCTTTTTCCTTCCCAGGTCTGATGATATATGGCATGTCTTCAGGTCTTTTTTCTTCGGACACTTTCTGTTCCTTCCATTTGTGTTCCTCAAATGTCTCTTTCATCCATTTCAGGTTTTCTTCCGGTATCAGATTCAGTCTCCCGCCCATTTTTTCATTTATGGCCTTGATATGCGGGTTCTCATGTGGAAATATATTCCTGCCTTTATCTCTCAGCTCCTTCAGCAGGTTTGTTTCTGTCCCAAAGACACCTTTGCTTATCGTATTTTCTGTATATTCGATGATGTCTTCTTCCTGTGTCTCCTTTTCGAGTATCATATTTGCTCCTATATCGATAGCAGCCATCGCTCCTACCCTGCTCCACGAACCCATACCTCCTGTTGCCATTGTATCAAGACCGAAACCTATCAGATTCCCTGTCGTTTTTTCCATCTGACTTGGTGCGTATTCCTTTTCCGCTTTATCGCTTATTGTCTGGTCAAGGGATGTCCTATTCAACTGGGAACCCATTCCGAACAGACTGTTGTTGGCTGCTTTTCTCAGGATGTATTCTATCGAGGATTTCGGTATTTCATCCTTTACCAGTTTGTCTATCATCAGTTGCTCGATCCTGAACTCCATGTATGCTTCGGCGACGTCTCTCCCAAGAGCTTCACTCATCTTTTGATATCTCGGTTCACCTATGGCATTTTTTATCTCTTTCTGCCACTCACCCGACAACAGTTTCAGGTCTGTATCTATTTTTTCCGTTTGGGCTATTTCCTTACGGCACATTTCCAGATAGTCTTCAGTCGTTTTGCTGCTCCATTCACCGGTGATTTGCAGATGCTCCAGTCCCTGACTGGTTGTACATCCTGGTGCCGAACCCATGGAACTCAATATCCCTTCCACGCTGGTCGAGTATTCTATCAGTTCTTCTTTTTGTGCTTCTTTCAGTTTGTTTTCTACAGACCGCATCACCGGCAATATCCTTGCGTCAAAATATTGCTGGGTACAGCTCTCCATTTCAGCAAGTCCTTGTATATGTTCATCATTCAGTACCATATCCTTTTTCTACAGATTGATTTGTTCTTGTTTTCTTTCATGTGTCGTTTCTCCGAGACTTTCAAGCAGCTGGTCTCTTGTCTGGGCTATTGCCTTATGATATACTTCCATCTGCTTGGGATAGTATTTTTCAAGCATCATGTCTTTTTCAACTTCGCCTGACATGAAACAGAAAGCTGTTTCTCTGGTTATTTCTACGGCAGCTTCACCTTCTTTTCTCATATTGAACCAGGCTTTTGTCCACCAGTGTATTCCTGCCTGATCTGGATATACCGTTACGAATCGGGGGATGTCGAAACTTTGCATTTCGATTTCCAGACCTTCAAGAGCATCGATTACTCCGTTGTTCTCCTCTGCATTCCTCAGTGCTTTTTTTTTTCGCTGTCACTGGTTCCCGAAAGGAAAATCTGCCTTTTCAGGGCGAGATACTGCATGAAGTCATCTATCAGCAGGTTCTGGACTTTTCCTGCTATCGGCACTGACCTTTCTCCTATTCCAAGCGGATTGCTCGCCGACGGTATTTTCTCAAAGAAATACTCCTTAAGCGTTGCTATGGTAAATATATTCCGCAGCGACTGTTCGACATTCTTGCCCACCTTGTAGCTCCCGTTTTGTACAGCTTCGATGTATTCCGGATAGTATCGCATCATGAGGTCTTCTATCTCAGTCTGACGTGCGTCATATTTTGTAGTTACGGGAAGGTCAATATAGGCTATCTCCTGACATTCTCCGTTCGCATCCCGGTTGTTCTGTACCATGTTGCTGAATAGCATGGTGATGAAGTCTCTCGGATCTATCTCTTCATCATTGAATTTCACTTCAAGGTGAAGCATATCCGAACTTACTCCGACCGGCTTTCCAGCAGTCAGTGATTGTCCCAGCCTTACATAGCAGTTGGACAGGTGGCCGTATTTCACCACATAGTTCCCGTACTGCATTATCAGATACATGCCATGTCTCTTTTCTGTCCCCATTCCGGTAGCGGTACCGTCTGCCAGGGCCTTCAACAGGTATTTGTCGGTTTTCAGGTCAATGCCGTGGTGGAAGAATCTTTTGCCGTTCTGTGGGTGTACTTGTTCCCCATATCCGAGAGTCATCACTACATTTCCGTTTTTCTCTTCAAACGGCATACAGAATCCGCTTGCAGATTCCAGGTTCATCTCTTGAGAGTATTTCATTGTTGTCTGTAATTTATGTTTTAATGGATTTGTTTATTCTTATCTTTATCTGGACAGCGAATTACCCCGCTGCTGGTTTTCTTTTTCGAGTTCCGTCATTCCCTGATATATTTGCATGGGACTGTATCCTTCCTTCACAAGGTTGTCGTAAGTCTCTTTCTTAATCTCTATGGCCGGGAGTTCATTGCCTTTCTGGTCCCATGCCTTTACAAACACCCTGCTTGTGTCATCCTTGGGACTGTAAACCGAAGCCCTTGAGTATGCTTTTTCAGCCGTCTTTTCTGGGCTGCTTTTCCCCAGACTGTTATTCCCTATTATTGCCATTGCAAGCAGACCGCCGGCAATTTTCCCGAACCATCCGAATCGTCCGAATATCATTACTGCCGCACCTATAAGGCCTACAATACCCAGACCTGAGATTTTCCCTTTTCCCAGATTGGATACGAAGTCCCCTATCATGTTTCCGCCGTTACCGCTGAACATGTTTTGGAAGAAGCTGTTTATTCCTCCCAGACTTTCTCCGGCCTCGCTTACCTTATCTATCATTTTGTTGGCGCTGTCCTTCAGCTCTCCTACGTCACCTACAGCATCGCTCATGACATTCACGGCCCTTTCTCCTACTATGGCCTCGCCTGTGATTCTTGCTATGGATTTGTCTGTAGTAAGCTTTTCCCATCCTATGTATCCTGCCGGTATGCCTATTGCCGCGGTCTTTACGCCTTTTATTGCACCGCCGATAGTGCGTTGTGGGTGTACGATAGGATATGTCACTACTTTTGCTATATTTTTCCAGTATCCCATAATTATTGTTGTTTTAATGTTTTTGTCTCTGTCAGAAAGCAAGTCTTCCTTTCCTTTTCCATTGTTCTATGCAGTCTTTTACGATGCTGGCCTTATCAGGATGCGGACGGTTCCCCTGATTGATGTCTGCCCATATTTCAGCAAAAGATGAATATTTTACCGACAGAGTCAGTCTCCTCAGGTCACGGTTCATTTTAGCCAGCTTGGGGCGTATGTTGAATACTATTTCGATGCGTTGCTTTTCGGTCATCTTTGTTTCTCCCATACAGCTTTTCCGTATATCGTTTACTATTTCCACACTGTTCAATAGCAGGTTACGGTATATTTCATTTTTTCTCAGCGAGAGAGCTGTGGCAAAGGCTCCTTCCAGATGCCTGTCGAGGGCTTTACCCAGACTCTCCATATTTTTTGTCAGTTTCTCTATTTCTACATAGAATCCGTATATCTGTCCTGCATAGCAGACAATATCTTTGAACGAATCCAGATAGTCATTGTATAGTCGCTGTATCTCGGTTGTTGTTTCCATTTCCTCTGCTACCCACATGTGACCTGCTGTCTCCATACCCATGGCTGCCTGCTGGCTTTTCAGCTGTTTCTCTGCCTTGTTCTTGTAAACGGCTATCATCGTTGTCAGTGTAGGATCAAACTGTGCGCTCGAATTGGCCGCATACATGATTAACATTACGATTAATGCCAGCCTGTATCTGATTATGTTCATATTTATTACCGTTTTTATTGGGTTCTACCTTGCTGCTCTTGCTGCTCTCTTCCACCTTTCATATGCCTGGCCTGCTATGGCACCGTTGTTCTGCTCTATCATCCCGGCTGTCAGGTGATGCCATACATCCAGCATCGAGTAATAGCTTATACTCAGGTACAGGCGGTGCAGCTTGTCGTTGAATGCGGCTAGTTTGTCGTTTATAGCCCACATTATTTCGGACCTTTCAGCTCCGTTCAGCATATTTTCCCGCCTTCCTTTATCCACGGCATTGTTTATCAGTGTCAGTGTCGTTACCAGCTCAGTAGCGGTTTCCAGATAGAGAGTATTCATCGGGATTGTAGCCACTATTCCTTCCGGATTCTCTTCCACTGCATTTTTCAGTTTTCCCAGTGTGATGAAAATCATCAGTGCATCATCATATATGCAGCTTGCCGCTTTCAGTGCCGAGCCATATTCGCTTGCTGTTTGCAGGTAGTCACTGTACTTTTTTTCCCATTGCCGTATTTTCATGAATTCTGCTGCTATCGTGTTCTGCAGCACGGCCGTCTGTGTCTGTCCCTCAATCTGCGAACCTACCTTTTTGTTTATGGCATCGTTTCCTTCGGCGGTTGCCATCCATTCAAGTGGGTTTTGATACACTTGCCCGTATGAGAATATCGGACATGCAGCCAGAATCACTAATATGAGTATGATGTCTTTAGCGGTTGGTGATTTCATATATGCCTCTCCTTTTTTTATTTTGTTCTACCCTGTTGCGTATTATCTCGGTCACTCTGCATCCGGCCCGTATCCCTATCAGCCTTATTTCCGGGTTGGTTCGGTCTCCCGAATACACGGTTATGGTTTTCAGTCTGGCCAGTTGCTGCAGTATTGATTTCTGTTCCGCATAATCCACTATCCTGTACAGTTCCACATAGTCCGATTTTCTTGTGAAGACTCCGTGCCTGTGTATCAGTTGCTCTTGCGTTATCTCATATCTCGTTCCGAGCAGATATACCAGTCTGTATGCCAGGCATAACAGGCAGAGTACGGTCACACATGCTGTTACAGACTTTAAGGAGTCAATCCAGTAATTCTCGATACCGCATACAGCCAGGCCGCAGACGGCCATTGTCATCATAGGCAGGTTGTCTATGACATACTGGCCGCTTGCGGGTCTCATTTTTATTGTCTCTTTGGTATTATTGTCCATATTTGTTGTTCATTTTTATCGTCTGAAGGATCTGCTTCTGGTCTCATCTTCTGCTTGGGTGACAGATTCCTCTGCATCTTGTTTTATGTATGCTTTCAGTTCATCGTTCCAGTCCTTGACGTTCTCCGATGCAGGGTTATATTTTATTTGTGGGTCATTCAGCCCGAATCTCCTGCATACATTCTCAAAGGTCACTTCATTTGGCTGGAATTCCTGCCTGCCGTAGCCGCCTGTCTTGTCAACGAAGACGGTTGTCCCGCCCGGCATACTGTAAGAGCTGAATTCTCTTCCGCTCTTCAGTAGGGCAAAGTTGCAAGCATACATCTTTCCTGCATTGTCCCTGTCGAATCCCAGGTAGTGGACTGCCTTGGGACATGCTTTGATTATTCCTTCAAATTGCTTGTGCGAAGGATTGCCCCCTGTTGACAGATACACTCCCTTGTTGTCTTTTCCTTTCTCCCTTTGCAGTTGATGAAATGCCATTGCGTCATAGGCACTCTCGAACCAGTAAACTTTTTCTGCCTGGTCCAGTGGCTTTCCGCTCAGGTTGGCTATCCATATACCTTCCACCGAGTTGGTACCGGTAGCTTTTCCCTTATAGGTCTTTCCGTCAATGCCGGGCCGTCCGCGTTCTTCCAGTCCTACTATATTGTCTTCCTTACCGGGAATTCGGAACGGGAAGGCAAGATTGTAGTATCTTTTCCCGTCTTCTCTCTTCATGCAGGACAGTACAAAGTGGTCGGCAAATGCGGCCTGTGTTTTCAGGTCTATGCATCTGTCCTTGAAGTAAGGATAGAACCGTTTCCTCGTTTCCCATGCCTCGGTATTGTATTTCACAAACTCGAAATTTTCTTCCTCAAATTTCTGTTGTGGCACGGCATTTCTTATCACTACCTGTTCTCTTTCCGGAATGTGTCCGAGCAGCCTGTTGCATACCAGGTTGACAAGTCTGTTCTTGTTCATGCCGGGAGTATATTCCGGAAACATGTCTGGATGTTCCTGAATAAAGGATATTACCGTGTAGTTCTTTCTCTCAGGCGGATGAAAACAGCACAGTCCGTTTGCTGTTACAATGAACTTGTCCCCTCTTATCTTCCTTCCCTCGTTGTCGAGACGTACAAACGACGGGTACCTCAGTCCGTCTTTCCGGTAAAAATGATAGCCTGCATCTTCCAGTACAGTCTTTATACTGATTCTGTTCTTGAAGTCTTCAAATGTCAGATCTGCCATAGTCACCTCCTTTGAGAATTGTGTATTTCCTCTGTATTGATTGCTGCCTCAAAGTTTCTCATGGCCACATCGGATGCAAAATCTACACCGGGTTTATAGTAGGCGAGACCTTTGCCATAGCATGGTGGTGGCACTGCTACCGAAGGCGGCTGGGTCAGGTCAGTCAGTACAGTCATTCCGGCTGCTATGGCCGCAGTTATCTTTATTCCGACCGAAGTGTTGCTTTTTACATCCACTTCATCGAATTTTTTTCCGAACATCTTCATGCGGTGATAGTCGTCCAGGATCAGATATTTGTCATATTCCTTCTTGGATATTTCCTTGGCCACTCTTTCTCCGTCGATTTCACCGGCCATGATGTATTTTCCGTCAGGAGTCTTTTCTACTCCTATGCGTCCTACTTCCACTTCCCGTCCGTCTTTTCCGTCCCTGTACCAGCCCTTGTCTTCATTTATCATGCCGAGCATGGCACCGTGGGTTATGGCCGATGTCACGTGTTCTCCGTTATAGTCCCCGCGTTTCAGGGCTATACCGTCCAGCTTTTGTTCCACGATATCCAGACGTACCTCGTCATTTCTGTAGTGTATCTCACGGAATTCTTCCGGAGTCAGTTCGACGGTTCTTTCCTCCCCGTTTACTACTGCTCTCAGGTAGTGGCCGTTTTCGGTTTCGTATGCTGTTACGTCACGTAGGATAACATCTCTTCCGCCACGTATATCCTGTTCCCAGTGCCACCCTTCCTTTTCTGTGATTATCGGTATGGTCAGGCCTTCCTTCTCGATATGTGTATCACCTTCATTCAAACTGATGTTTTCAAAGGCAATCCCATTGTCGTTAGACCTTTCAAATGTATTCTCTTCAAGGAGACCCGGATTCTCATTCGCCACCTTTTCCAGTGTCACCTCTTTCATCTGCAGGTCAACAATCTCCTTGCTGTTGAGCATGTCCATCGTCAATGGATTCTCGAAGTCTGCTTCGGTCAGTCTGTTTATTATATCCAGTCGTTCCTGCATAGGATGCTCTTTGAGCGAGTCGGATGTCAGCGATTTGATTTCCTCTTCGCTAAGGTCATATTGCATACCGAAGTTCAGACCTTTGGGCTCGACCGTCAGTGTCTTCTGCTCAGTATCAATTGTTATGCCGTGTGACTTCAGACATTCATCCAGCTTGTCATAGCTGAAATACACCGGCGATGTTATCAGTCCGTTGTATGGTTTTGCCTCTATTGGCCTGTCATCTGCTTTGTCCTTCATCAGTATTGCCTTCAGGTCTTTCAGCGGATCAGTTTCTACGGCCTGTTCCGGCTTCTGCTGTTTTTCTCCCTTATAGTAGAAGCCATATCCTCCCGATTGCAGTTCTCCGGGTTTCATCCTTCCGTCGGGCCTTTCGGGAACTATAGGGCCGCCTCCCCTGTATAGGGCGCCGTCCACTCTCCTGAGGTGAAATCCTGCCTGCTGTCTCGGTGTCCATCCAAGCCAGCCGAGCAGTCTGCCGGCAAGTCCCACAGGGCGGTCAGTTCCTCCATACGGGCCGGGAGCCATAGGTATTCCTGCAGCTATGGCCTCACGTGTGGTCATCGGGGCCGTTCTTCCGTATTCGCCCACGCCGATTCTGTAGCCATGCAATCCCATGGCTACACGTCCGTTGGCATTCCGTGCATGGACGAAATCCTTTGGCATATAGAAGTCTTCTGATATGATTGATGTCAGTGTATTGTAGGCGGTCTTGTTGGCATGATTGCCACCCCAGTCGGTTAACTTTTTTATCTGGTCTTGTGTCAGATCATAGCTGATTACCGGGGAGTCATGCCCGTGTACAAGAAGTACCGGCCTGTCTGCTTCCATGGCGATACTGGCCTGAAGGCCGTTCCGAAGCAGTATTTCTTGAAGTTCCGGATGCAGTTGCACCGGAGCGGGGTTTGTATTCTTTTTCAGTGCCATTATTGGGTTGTATTTAGTTTTACATCCGTTATTATGGTCTGAAACAGAACTTTAATAGGGGGTGTGGTGGGTGAAGTGGTGGATATGCTATCAGTTTAGTTTCATTCCGTTGGTGTTGGCTATAATTGCAGCCATACCTTTTTCAAAATTATCGCTCGCTATACTTTGTGCATTTTTCAGAACGATACCGTCTTTCTCCGGACCGTTGTCATTGCCTCTTAGTTTGGCAGCGTCCAGCCCGGTTATCAGTCCTTTGCGGTCATAGGTCTTTCCCGTCTGGTCATCCTGTATTCTCATGGCCAGGTGAAAATCTCCTCCGGCGGCTATACCTGTTATCTGCGCGTCAGTTATACGGGCTTTCTTATTTCCTTGTTTTTCTTCGTTTGTCTTGCTCTTGTTTTCTTCTTCAGATTTTTCCTCATTGTTTTTTTGTTCGGTCTTCAGGTCGGTTTGCCGTTCTGCCGACACCGGATTGTTTTCGATATCAATCATCGCTGGATTCTTTCCGGTCAGCCTGGCTATCAGTTTCGTAGCCTTTTCTGTCTCTTTTCTCGACATCAGCATTTCCAGTTTTGCTGCATCCCTTTCCTTCAGACTTATTTTTTCCTGTTTCTCGGTGTCATACAGCATGAGCTGCCCGTTACTACTGCGCTTGACGATTATTATGCCCTTGCTTGCGGTTGGGGACAGCTCTCTGCTTTTTTCTGTTTTATTGTCATCCATTTTGCTCCGATGCATTTTTGAGGTTATTCATTCTCCATTTCCATGATTTCCCTGTCCTTCATTCTCAGAAAGTCATGTGCTGTTTCTTCACTTTCTGTCAGCGAATTCTTTCTCAGGTATTCATCATACTCCTCGTTCCATTCTTTCGAGTGTTTTCTTACATATTCGGTCCAGCCGATTTCTCCGTTCTGATATTTTTCTACCAGTTCGTCTTCAGACAGATATTTTTCTTTTTTCATAATGATGTATATTTTGTATTAATATTTTACTCCTTGCTGACTGCCTTTTTTGTTATATCGCTGCCGTTCGATTTCTTCCCACATTTCTTCACTGTAGGACTCTTCTGGTACATAGTCCAGTCCGTCTTCATCCATTACCCAGCAGCCGAATACGCCGACAGTATATTTATTCCATTCTCTTGTCCGTTTTTCCTTCCATTTTGCTTCGCTGCCATGTTGCATCCTGATGCCGAATGTATGGTTCAGGTCAATACCGATAGAGATTGGTTCGTCTTCATACTCTATGGTCAGTATGTTCCCGTTCTGTATGCAGTTTGCCTCCGCTTCGTTCAGGTTGAACTCATTCATTATCAGATGCAGGTTTCTGCCGATTACGCCGCTTGGTATGGCCAGGATTTCATTGGTCTCCGGATCTTTCTGTAGGAAAGCCTTTATATGCCTTCCGTCACTTCCCGTTGTGAAGTCCAGTACGGCCTTTCCTTCATTCAGCAGTTGCATGGTTTCCTTACTGTAGGTTTGCTTTTGTGGTACCGGCTTCTCGATTATCTCTCCTGTTGTCTCGTTTGTTATGGTCATGTACATACCGTCCTCCTTTTGTGTTACAACCGGGTGGAAGTTTATTTCTGTTTTTCCATCGTCGTTCATCTTTAAGGAGAACTTTCCTTTGAATTTCAGCTTGTCGCCGTCCGGAGTTGTCTTTACCATTGGAAGGACTGGAGACCTTTGTCCGTTAAGGATATTTTCAAGAACATCCATCGGCAGGTCCTCAATCATGTTTCTGGTTAGTCCAAAATCCTCAAGCTCTTCATAAGGGAAATCGGAATTATTAAATCTATTAACATTCATATATTACAGATATGTGATATTTGTTTTTATATTTGCCGCAAATATAGTATTCAATATTCAAAACGCAAATATTTTATGAACAAATTATTTACCCTTTCATTATTTTTAATGCTGTCGGCCTCCCTCTGCTTTGCTTCTGTCAATGGAGTGCCTGATGACAGTTACGACACCCCCACAGATGTTCAGTCCTTGTTGGCCGATTCTGTGCTTGCACCTGTTGTTTCAGAATACCTGAGCTGCTGCCTGCCTCTTTCCGAGCTTACTGTCACATCAGCTTACGGACAGCGTGCAGATCCTTTCAGCGGTCATCGTTCATCCCACAACGGCCTGGACCTCAGAGCCCGTTACGAGACAGTTTATTCTATGTTGGACGGTCTGGTTGTAGCTGTTTCGCGGGATAAGCGCTCCGGTCTGTATATTACCGTCCGTCATGGCGAATTTCTTGTCAGTTATTGCCACTTGTCCCGGGTCAATGTCAGCAAGGGAGAAGCTGTAGTGGCCGGGCAGCCGCTCGCTGTCACTGGCAACTCCGGTCGCAGTACCGCACCGCATCTTCATATTACCTGTAAGTTTCGTGGTTCCTATGTCGATCCCACCTTGCTTCTCCAGTATATATCCGATGTCCGTGCCGATGCATTCCGGCGGCTTACCTCCTTGATTCAATCCCGGAGGACAGAATGACGTTCAGATGTATTACCATACATTCCCTTCTGTTATATGCTCTGCCCCTACCCTTTATATTGCTGTGCCTGTCCTTGCGCTCCATGCAGGCTATCAATGGCTGCATTGATTTTATTAGCAAATCTACTGTGTCAGGTCCGAACATCAAGTACCGCTTTGCTAATTGCCTCAGAATTGCCGGAATCCTTCCGCAAATCAAAGATTTGGGTTTTCCGGAAATTCATCTGCAATTTCCTTGTCTTATCTTCCCTTACACTGTTGTCGATGCTTATAAATTCAATCTCCAGCCATGAAGCATATATGGCTCGATTGAAGGGAAAAGTATCATTTAATTGTATGTAAGTATGGAAAATAAAGAATTTCATCCGGCAGAGGCGTTTCTTCGTAATCCTGAAAATTCGTCATCACTGTATGTGCGTATCGAGGGCAGGCGCAGACGTTTGTTTATAAACAGGAATACTGGTCTTATTGGAATCATTGCACTGGGCAGACGAAAGAAAGGTTATATCTTTTCAGAATGGAACACGATTGAGAAGGTTTACTTCCCAACAAACAGGAAGAAAACCGATAATACCTCAAGACTTGTTCTCAAGTATAAGAAACTTGCTTCCCTTGCAAGTTATTCCAACAGCTGGCTTAGGCGCATTGCTGAAGCTGACCCTTCCAAGTCTCTTTATGAGAATGGGATTACTACCGGTACATCCATTGACGGCAAATGTATCAGGATGTCAACTATCGAGAAGTATTGTGGTTCTATGTCAATGAACCTTTTCCGTCAGGCTTTCAAGCGTGGAGAGAGTTACTCTACCAGGCGTTTCGATTTCCAAGGCTACGACGGTACTTTGTGGTGCGAACCGGATGGCAAAGGAGACATGAAAGCCGGCTTTAGTAAAGAGTTCAGAGGCTGTGGCAACGGATATTACTATTTGCTTATCAATGATGACAATATGATTGGTTATGACATTGATTAGTGTTGTATATGTTCATCAGAAGTTCGTTCCGGCTTTTGATGAACATACCTGACCCCCTTTCATTTGTGTACGGGTTCTAATAGGATTTATTAAGGTAACTATAACTTTTTGAAATTGTAACAAAATCAAAGTAGAGTGTTAAGTCAGGCCTTTTGTATCTGATATATGATTTCATGGTGTGTTTCAAGCAATCTCTGCCTATACCCTTTTTTGTATAATGATACAAAGGCTTTTTATATTTTTACTATTTTTGCGATTGGTAATAAGATAGCATGTGGTGATACTTTAATCAGTGAGTATATTCTAAGATTAACTTATAGCTCCCGCCATTAATATTAATAACGGTTCTTTTGGAGACTGAAGAACTATATGTCAATTATCAAATACAATGAAAAAACTTTTTGTTTCTGTATGTTTGTTTTTTAGCATTACGCTTGCTTATTCTCAGGATTTACGCTTTCCTGAGCCTGAATTTATCAATAGTTATTGCATACTTACCAGTGATAGTACCTACGATACCCTGCCCAAGGAGAACGGTATTATCGGCAAGCATGAGAATAAGACCAAAGGTCTGCTGAGCAAGATAGGCAAAGTGGCGGATGTAGCCAGTTCTGCCAGCGGTTTAGGAGTCGTCATTGGGGCAAATGTCGGAAGTGTGGATGGTGTAATGACCGGTATTAAGGTTGCTTCCACAGCTTCTAGTGTGGGTAGTCTTGCTGGTTCTGCTAGTGCTTTGGCAGGTTCTTCAGGTATGGATATCATATTTAGAGGAAAATCATCTTACTATAGTTATGAGAATAACGGTGGTGACATCCGTTTGTTGATAAAAGCAGAGAGCAATGAGGAAGATCCGTTGGGTATATACCGTATCGTAAAGTTCAATACCAACAAGAAAGAGAGACGCATCCAGTGGATAGAGTTTGATTCTTCTTTCCTTGGTTCGGACGAAGCATCCAAAGGTGGATTCCTGAATTTTGTTGGACATAAGTATGGAGAGCAGTCATATCTCCTTACGATTCCTGCAGAAGAGGTCGAGAAAGGCGAATACGGTATTTTCTATATGAGTATCATTACATCTACTACTATCCCGGTTGGTACTTTTAGTGTAAAATAATTTTATTGCTTTTATACGAAAACAGGGTGTTTCACAATGTGAAGCACCCTGTTTGTTAGATACACAATGAATCAGTCTTTAAGAGAATAAGTCTTTATTGTCTTTTTACCGGATTTTTCTGTGTTGAAAACCAGTTTGTCCTCACGCGACAACCAGCCTATTTTTTTTGCCAGCAACCTGCAAAAAACGGAGCAGACTGTTACAGCAAAAACGGCGATGCTGTTACAGTTCTG
>OGRF01000942.1_pt1 | contig 21699 bp, 28 predicted proteins | sample 1553381 | NCBI WGS metagenome assembly OGRF01 (sample SAMEA2580060, study PRJEB22360) | human gut metagenome | biome: human gut; feature: human-associated habitat; material: faeces | place: Denmark | collected 2008/2010
AATCCCCAAGGAGCTGATGCGGACGGCCATACTGGAGAGCAAGGAAAAATCCCAGACCATCGTAAATGCCAGGGACAATGACATGGGGGAACAGTCCCCATCGGAATACGCCAGTGGGAAAGTCGCATCCGCAGAGGAATGGGCTGCCAGAAAGACGGGCAGAACCGTAACCAGAGCCGGAAAGACAGCAGCACAGGCTTCTTACGAGAAGATCAAACAGAGAGCTGCGGGCAAAAAAGAAGCACAAGAAAAAGCAGAGAAAGAAACTTCCAGAGGAACAGGGGACACACAGGCTCCTGATCAGGCCAACCGGAAAGCACCGAAGCAGAAGAGCAGGGAACAGGCGGCATCCCGTGTGAAGGTCAAAGAACGGGAAAACCAAGAAGTCCAGATTCAGAAAGCACAGCGGCAAAAGGCGATTTCAGATGCTGTCAAAATGAAAGAACAGAAGATCCGGGCAGCCAGAGAGACACCGAGAATCCAGAATGGACAGGAGATGCCGGAAGCAGGACCGCTTTCCATCAAAAGCCAGAGCCAGAAAAGCAAGGCTGCAGATACCGCAAGGCAGAATGCCATCCGCCAGAAACAGCCGGAAACTATCCGGATCAAGGAAAAGCCACGGAAACAGTTGAAGCCGAAGACCATACAGAGGCGTACCATTAAGAACGCCCCTCCGTCTGCGAAGATCAGCATCCAGCCAGAGCAGAAGCTCCGTGTGACCAGCTCCAACGCCCTGACAGCCCGGATGCAGAAGCAGATGGAACGAAGAGCAGCGAAACAGGCGGCAAAGAAAGCAGCCTTACAGACCTCCGATGGAGTACGCCGGATACAGAAAACGGCAAGGGCAGGGGAGAATACCTTCAAGGCAGCCAAGGCCGCCGTGGAAGCGGCAGCGAAAACCGTACAGTCCATGATGGCTGCACTGGGAGCCGCCGGAGCGGTCATGGTTCTGCTTCTGGTTATTATAGTCGGAATCATAGGAGGTGCGGCATTTTCTGGAACCTCGGAGAGCAACGAAGCACTCAGCCAGGAAGTCCTTTCTTATACGTCAACCATCCAGAAATATGCCAACCAGTACGGAATCCCCGAATACGTTTCCGTGATACAGGCGATCATGATGCAGGAATCCGGCGGCCGGGGAACCGATCCCATGCAGAGCAGTGAGTGCCCATACAACACCAGGTACTCCAACAGTCCCAATGCCATCCAGGACGCAGATTACTCCATACAGGTAGGAATCCAGTATTATGCAGACTGCCTGAAGGAAGCCGGATGCACCAGTCCACAGGATATGGATAAGCTGAAACTGTCCCTGCAAGGATATAACTACGGCAACGGATACATAACGTGGGCGATACGGAAGTATGGCGGTTACAGTGCCGAAAATGCCCTGCAGTTTTCCAACGAGCAGGCTGCTTCGCATGGATGGAGTGCCTATGGCGACCCAGAGTACGTCCCACATGTCCTGCGGTATTATTCCAGCGGCGGATTGTTTGCCGGCCTGTTTGGAGGCAACGGTCAGATCGTATCGGTGGCACTTACCCAGCTTGGAAATGAGGGAGGCCAGAAGTTCTGGTCGTGGTATGGCTTTGACAGCCATGTGGCATGGTGTGCCTGCTTTGCCAGCTGGTGTGGGGATCAGGCAGGACTCATCGAGAGCGGCAAGATGCCAAAATTTTCACTGTGCGATGACGGAATCGCATGGTTCCAGAGCAAGGGGAAATGGAAGAGCCGGGGATATTCCCCAGCACCCGGAACCCTGATCTTTTTTGACTGGAACGGGGATGGAACCTCAGACCATGTGGGAATCGTAGAGAAAACCGAAGGCAGTACCGTATACACTGTAGAGGGAAATTCCAGCAATGCCGTGAACCAGAGAAGCTACGATATCAATAACGGAACGATCATGGGATATGGTATACTTTGAAAATAAAAATATAAGTTATAACCTATGAAGTTGACTTTTTTATTTGAATGAAATTTTAATTTTGTATGAAATAAAAAGAACCAGTAAGAGAGTCATTAAATTTCACTCACTGGCTCAATTCGTTTCAAATTTCTCGGACAAGGGGGATTGTGACTGCCTGGGGCAGCCGCATCCGTTGAAGTGCCACCATTAAGTCATCCATGTATGTAGTTCGCAATATCCAAAGTCCCATCATCATGATAGGAATTAGTTTTAAGACCGTCACGCCGAACACGCTCATAATCACGCTTAAAACCGGAACTTGGACATAACGGAGCAAGGCATTGAGATAAGCAACAATAATATAGGTCACTATCATTTTAACAGCCCATTTTCCACCGTTACCCAAGGCAATAAACAGCCCATAAACCAGCATGAGCGCAAGACTGACAACTTCTCCGGCCAGAAAATAACTGACAAAACCAATGCAGACCAAAAGAAGTATCTTGCAGCGTGGGTCGAGGAGCGCAGAGCCATGTAGAGGCTGACGCTCGATTATTTGTTTAATTTGTGCTTCTTCCATTCAAATGTCTCCCTATAAAAATCAAAGCGCGGGACTGTTCTCAGCCCCACGCTCTGAAGTCAGGCAGCCCGCTTGCCTGTATTGCCTGATAAAGTTTCAGGGGACTGATCCTGTTATTTTACTGAAACAAGTCCAGCTTTGATAAAGTGTTTTTTCAACGCTTTCTGACCGATAAAGCCACCAATCAGACCGCCCACCAATCCGGCAGCAACAATGACTACCAGCATGGGAACGGAAGTAATGCTTAACATTCCCTGAATGTACTCCGGGGCAATATTGTTTTTCTCCATTGCTCCGACAAACGCGCTTTGAAGAAATTTGATAGGGCAGATAGCACTAAAAGCAAAAATAGCGCTGAACAGCGCATAGGCTGCCATCATAGACTTCATTGTAATTTCATTTCGACTCATAACCAGGAAATCGCAGATGACACCGCCAATTATCAAACCGATAGGAATGAACCAGAAGGCACCAACCAGCAGGAACAGGATAGCCTGAATTGCGGTGCAAATGGTAAACACGCCTTTCTTCGGAACCTTAGCCAGCAGGAGCATCATAACGATGCCATTCGGGATTGCAACAACGGACGGGTAAAATACATTTGTCACCGGGCCAGCCACGCTCATAATGGTGCTGATAATCATGCAAATAATCCACATGAGGGCCGTTAAAACACCGATGAGAATAAAATCTTTCGCATTTAACTTTTGTTTCATAATACTTATTCCTCCTCCCTTTGTTGTTATGTTTCGCTATATCCCTAGTCTTTAAGTTATACCCAAACTCACGGATTGAGTTATATACCTTATCAACAAAATCCTCTATCTCTGCCTTAATAATGGCAAAGTATTCATCATCAATATCTGACCTGCCATATCGCATGATGTTCTGTATCTCTGACTCGTCTACCTCTCCGTTAAGCTGTCTTACACACTGCTCATTGATAGAACGCATACAGGTAATAAGACCTTTTGGAATCGTCACACACTTTGATTCATCCGGTGACTTGTTGATTACCGGCATAATGTCGATTGTCCAGCTACCGATATCTACTATCAGCGTTTTCTTTGCCATTGTAGGAATCTTGTCCACTACTGCTGCATAGCACTGAGGAAATACTGCCACATCATCAATTTCAATATGATATGACTCATTCTCATATTTGAAGCTTACACGCTTATTCTTTGTCAGGTACTTGATAAAATCATTCTTCTCTGCTCCAAACCTTGTAAGTGGAAGTCCTACTGCAAGGAATACCTTTGCCTCTGCAAGACCTCTTCTTTTAAGTTCCTTAGCAACTGCTGCAAGAGTGAGAAGATAAAAGCTGTCATCTTCGACCTTTGTATCCTTTACTTCCTGCCTTACAGTTCCGACCTTGTAAAACTTTCCTTCATACTCAAGTACATCACCGAAAAGTGCCGGAGTAGTTGTAATCTCCTTTACACCTGTGACAAATACCTGAGAGATTGTTTTCATCATTGACCAGCCATGATCAATGCCGATTACTTCTAACTTGTTATTCATGTGTTTTGCACATCCTTTCTTCTTAAATAGCCACTTGAACATCTGAACCACCTACTTTCCTATCAGCTTTCGCATACAAGGAAAACAATAACCATTCCCTTGATAATATGGACATCCGACACATTCCGTCGGAAGTTTCTGTTCTTTTTTCTTAGATGGTTTACAACATGTTCCATTGGCACATCTGTTGTTATGTCCCCAGAAGAATCTACAATGCATACAATCTTTTAATTCTCTCTCAAGCTTCTCTTCTGGAGATATAAACCTGCGTTTCTTATGCTTATCTCTTTTTTCAACTGTTCCCACCAGAGCTCTCCTCCCTTCCAAGGAGTGATTGCTCTCTTATATTTTCTAATATCCGGTCCGACTCACCTGCCGTCCTTGCTAATGAATACAATACGATAAGAACAATAATTATAAATGCTATGCTAAATCCCATCATCACTTTATCCTCCTTCAAATTAGTTGCCATATAGACAAAATTTGAATTTGGAAGTGATATAGTCTACATGGCTATGCTTAATGCTAAGCATGTAGGTACACGCCAGTCTTCTAGACTCCTATATCGCCCCGTGTACAAAGAGGTGTTCTCACCTCCGGGAGTTACAGACGAGCCACAAAATGTGTTTCACGACGCCCTTCTGAATTATCAGAAGCACTATCTCCTCTTTTAGCCTTTTGAGGATAAGGACGAACTTCTCGCCCTCTGTGGTTGATTATCCTTACGCAACATGCCGAATCCTTTTTCCAGATTTCCATCCAACTTCTCACCCTTCATCTTTCGATCCATCAGGCTACTAATATGATAGCTGTGACTTTCATCTTCCAGGTACATGCCCCGTAAATTTACTACCTACAGATACTCTGCAGTGCAAACTACTTTGCAAATCTGTAACTGATTATTCAATTGTTATGTCCAATCTCTCTTGGACAATTGATATTCTACAATGCACTTTAATTTTACGGAAGTGACACCACTGGTGTATTTTTACGAATTTTCACCAGTTTTTGGTGTATTTGTCATTTCCTTTAATTTGTTCCATGTATGCTTAGGCAGTTCTCTTGCCGGCTCTCTGAATCGTTCAAGATATTTTTCAAATAATTCCGTATTGATTAATGCTGAATTACCGACTTTATAGACTGCTCCTGCCTCTCTCGCAATTACTATGATTCTAGATTTACTTATCCCATAAATAATCGCTCCTTCCTCTGCATTGACAAATTTTTTCATAAAATCCTTTGTATCTGAATAGCACTTATATGAGTAACTCATTCATCAGTCTCCTTTCACATTTGGCAAGGGATGTTTCATTTCTGTTGGCGGTTCTCTGAATTGCTCCATATATTCATCAAACACCTCCAGATTAATCAGAATAGTATTTCCTTTTGCTTCGCCTATCTTATATACAGCTCCAGCTGCTCTAGCCATTTCGATAAATCTATGATGTCCTATGCTGTAAGTCATTGAACCCTCTCCGATTCTCACAAACTTCTTTTCCACAATTTTATTTGAACTAGGAACTCTTGCAGAATGTTTCATAAATTTCATCAACCTTTCCTTATGTACTAATATAATCTTTGCAAGCTGATATCTTGCTCCAGCAGCTAATGCTATATCCATTGCCTCATCTCGTGTTACATCTAATAAAGCCATTACTTCATCAATACGAATAAATCTTGGTTTTACAGTTTCTTTTCTATAGGCACAAACTGAACCACTCAATGTATTTACCATAACATCACCTACTTATAAAACTCAGCATCTGTAATATGAAAAGTTTCAAGATACTTATCCAATATTTCTGTATTAACAAGTACAAGCTGACCAATCTTATAACAAGCCTTGGCATCCTTAGCCACTTCTTGAAATTTTGTCATTCCCATACTGTACATCTTTGCACCATCTGAATATCTTACAAACTTTTTTGCATCCTCATATCTATCTTTCTTCTTTGATTCATCCATTGCTGTGCTCCTTTCACTTTGACTTCATAACAAATGACGTATTTTCTCCATAACGCAAAAAAGAGGACATCTTCTAAATTTCTTTAGAAAATGTCCTCTTAGTAGTTCATATTCGATTGAGTCTTATTCTTTTCAGATTGTGTACTCTTTCATACTGATGTAAATGACTATGCCAAAATACGTCTTTTAATGCGTCCTTTGACGTACTCAAATGCCTCAATCCCGCATAAACACTAGGTTTATTTATCCAAGCTCTTCATTGTCGGGATTTCACATCAATTTAATTTACTTTAATGCTTTTTCCTTTAATAAAGCCTTTTTCGGTGTTCCAACATTATTATAATAACATATTTATGCTGATTACACCACTCGAATTTGTCGTACTCTTGTCGTATGGCACACATTTTGTCGTACTCTCGTCAGTCCATGCCGGACTCTTTCCTAAAATACATCTAAATTGTGTGCTAAATTTTGAATTGCTTCCTGCTTTTTAGTATCGGTAACTTCCGCATAAATATCCATGGTTGTTTCGATATTTGCGTGTCCCATAATAGACTGAATTACCTTTAAGTTTGTTTCATTTTCGCAAAACCTTGAACAAAAGGTATGTCGCAAATGATGACATGAAAAATGTGGTATTATCACAGGCTCTCTGTGCTGTTTTGCAGCTTTTACCACTTCTTCTGCATTGTGTGCTTCATATATACGCTTGATTGCTCTGTTTACAGCTTGCGGATTATGGATATTGCCAAAACGATTCATAAAGATAAATCCTTTCATCCCATCAATCACTGTTTCATTAAATCCATGTTCCTTCTGGTCATCCAATTCCATCTGGAGTGCATCATAAACCGCATCCATCATCGGAATCGTGCGTATACCAGCTTCTGTCTTTGGAAGAGATACAGCAAATGAACATATTGGATGTTCTTTGAACTCTCTACTGTAATAAACCACGCTATGATTGATACTGATCGTCCTTTTTTCAAAATCAATGTCTTCCCATCGGATACCGATTGCTTCTCCTATTCGACAACCTGTTCCAAGCAGGAACTTAAAAAATGATGCCCAGTGGTAAAATGTAGGACTTTCATCAATATAGCGTATAAAGGCTCTCTGTTGTTCCACTGTCAAAGCGTGTCTCACACCATGATTTTTCCCCGGTTGCTTTTTAATCTGTGCCATTACTCCATCACTTGGATTAACACGAATGATGTTATCACGCACAGCAAGCTTAAATGTCGGGTGTAAAACAGTATGAATTGTTTCTAGCGTATTTATCTGCATTTCCTTCTCTTTCAACAAATGCTGATAGAACTGCAATACATCAGAATACTTCACAGCGGCAATTTTCTTCTTGCCAAATCCACCTCGTATAAAGCGATCATACATATATTTATAGTTCCGCATTGTTGTTTCCCTCAACTCTGCCTTTGTCGATATATATCTGTCAAAAACAAAATTGATTGTAGATGTTCCGGCTGCATACGCATCCAACCCATCAAGCTGATCTTTCATCAGTTTAACTTCTCTCTCCCGCAATTCCATGATGTCCTTAGAATAGATGCTCCGGCGCTTTCCTTCCGGATCAACATAAGTATATACATACTTACCATCGCAACTGCGTTGAGTTTCGCCTTTTCTTAATACTCTCCCTTTGTTATCCTTTCTTGATTTCGCCATCTCGTCTCCTCTCTCAAGGAAAGAGATTTTGTACTAGCTACTCAGCCGGTTTATCCATTGCATACTGCATATCAATCCCTCTTTGTAGCACCTGTGTTATGGTCATGTCATGTTTGGACGCATATCCTTTCAGTCTTGCAGCTTCTTCCTCCGTCAGTTTTAATCCGATAAGAGTTTTTTTAGGATTATCAGACTTCGGTCTACCTGTTCTAGCCACAATATACACCTCCATCCATTTCATAATCATTATACTTTCTGTTTAACCAAAAGTCAAGTGAATTTTGGTTAAACCAAAATCTTTTTCCTTGTCTGCAAAATTTATTTCACCCGAAATGACTCAAGATATTTGTCAAACACATCAAGGTCTACTAACACCATTCTGTCTATCTTCAGAATTGCTCCCGCATCTTTGGCAAGAGTCTGAAATTTATTCATACCCATGCTGTACATTTCTGCCCCTTCCTTATATCTGACCAGTCTTTTCTTATTTATTGTCTTTGGCTTCCTCTGCATTACTCAAATCCTCCTTAAATTTAACACGCATTTTATCTGCCAATGACAACCCACAATTCTCTTGCTGGCTCTCATAGGCAGATAAAAATGCAATACAGGTGACAGATCATTACTCTGCCCACATCGGTCTTGCACCGTCATTCAAATTGACCGGACTGCAAATTTCCTTACAATCCGGAAGTATCATTATCACGGATATGCTTCATCGCCCTGTGTTACTGCCACACATTTTGTCAGATCTTCTCGCTCCATACCTTTGCTTCAATGTAATGTTTCAACATTTCCTCACATTCACTCCTATCAAAGAGCAGGTACATCTTGGCGAATCTACCTAGTGGCTCCACATATCCTCACGTCCTGTATGCAAAAAATATTCAGTTGTCAAGGTACAGGGTGCATACGCAGCAATCAGCGAATGGAAAGGGACAATGCTAACCGCCTGTTATGCAACTTCAAAAGCCAATATCTTTGTGATCAGCTTTGTTTCTAATCTGCGACGCAGAGTTTCATCAATGCAGTAATGTACCTGTCCACTTTCGTCATACAGCTTTCTTGTGGACAATTTGATTATGTAACCTTCATAATGTTTTAACACGGCATTGATTGCACTCACATCGCCCTCTGATGCTGCCTTTATAATATGGAAAGGCAACAAATTTTCCTCATTTCTGCTTTTATACATCTTTTTCATCTGCTATTCCTTCCATGATCTTCTTCAAAATTTCAAGTGAGCGTGTCCTGTGTTCATGAATGGTACTGCGAACCAGATTCATTTCTCTTGCAATATCCGCATCGCTCATTTCCATAAAATATGAAAGTAAAATAACATTCCTTTTTCTTTCTGTAAGTTCCTTCAAAGCTTCAGCAATCAGGGTATTTTTTACTTCAATGTCATAGCCATGCACTTCAAAATGATGATATTCTGTTCCATACTCATCCATAGTAAATAATTTGCTCAACTCCTTTTCCGACAGTTCAGAGAATGTAACTTCGTGTTTCCTGCGATAGTCCATGTGTTTGTAATAATTTACAGCTTCGCCTTTTAATGCCATCTGGCATAACCGGTCAAACTGGTGCCGGATAGTCATTTCATCCTTAGAAGAAGGTTGCCCCATACGAGTTCACCTCCTCCCGTTCCGAATGCCAAGGCTTTTGCCCTTTTTCCCTTCCGGTGTATCTCCCAAATGAAACTGGGAAGATGTTCGGGTGGATTGAAAAATTTTTAGGAAAATTTTTCTGTATATAAAAAACGCCCTTATGGGCATATACCCACAGGACGCTGTTTATATCTGATATTAATTTTTTTCCACATTCTACGAGTGTATATAATGCACTTTCAATTGTAGAATTTGCCGCATTACTTAAAATGCGACCTATTTAGCTGTCCTTCCACGCAATGGGCAGGATAATATTTCCCAAATACAAAAATATCCTTTCAACGGTTCAGAATCCATAACTCTCCCAAACACATTCAAAGGATAAAAACATGAGAAAAAACCTTTGAATACTGCGTTTTTTTATATGCAATATCCAAAGTTACTTATTTTATTCAAGTGCATTATATCCCTCTGATATAGTGCGTTATTAGTTCATTTTCTTTTTAAATGGTGAACTATACACTATATACGGAGGTGCATGACATGGCTAAATCTAAGAAAATTGATAAAGACATGGGTTTTCGCCTGAAGAAAGCCAGATTAGACCAAAAGCTGACTTATGATGAATTATCCGAAAAATCCGGTGTTTCATCAAGATATATCAAAGAGATCGAAAATCATGGTAATGTTCCAAGCCTTGAAAAACTCGGTCAGCTCATTCGAGCTTTACACATCTCTGCTGATCCGTTCTTTTATCCGGCAGCTCCAACTGATAATCTGGATTACCAAAGACTGTTGGTTTATCTTTCAGAATGTACAAACGATCAGATAACCACCATTCTTGCACTGGTAGAAGCCTATCTTCGTACATATAAGACCCATGAAACAGAATAGCAGAAAGATTTGGATTTTCTCTTGATTATTTCTGCATTTTTCTGGATAAAAACAGGGCGGTCAGCTCTCCATAGCCTTCCACCCTGTCATCTTATCTTTACTTGTATCATTTACATTGTTTGAAGCAAGAGTTCCAATGTGAAGGGTACTATCACTCATATGTTATCTCCTAAATAATTTTATATATGTCTCATCGTTGTCATTTTCCGTTTCTGTTCCAGTCAATTATAACTTTTCTAATCTTTCCAGAAACGCAACATAGAATTCTCTCTCTTTCATACAAGCCCTCTGAACTTCTATGCTTTTAGGAACATATTCCAGTGGATGGTCTAAATTATATAAAGCCTCCCGAACCAATACGCATTTAATTACCTCCTAGTATAATATTATATATCGATTATTATAAGTTGATATAGTCAGTAAAGTCCTCAATTATCAATTGTACTTTTTATTATGTTTTCATTAAAAGTATTGGCAATATTTTCATAAGCAGCTATGGCAACCGCCCTATCTACTTCCGATAATACATTAACAGCCGATATATTATCATCAAAAGCCGCATCTTTTTTACTCTTTTGCATATTAATCTCTTCTATCTGTCTGCGCTTTTCTGCCGCCTCCTCACTGCGCTCTAAATATTGTCTACGCCGTTTAGCCTTCTCTTCATCTTCAGCTTTCATTTGCGCCTCTATCTTTGCTTTTTTTTCTGGTGAAACATCTCCACAAACATAATAGTGTGCAGTTCCATCCGGGTGAATAACCATACCATAAGATTGAATCTCAAACCCCCCGACTGCCATCTGCGCCTTCACAGTTGACTGCGAAGCAAAAAAATCCTGTATCATCTTTTCGTAATAAGCTGCTTTTTTGGGATCATTTGCCATTGTTTCCAAAACATTGGGTGCAATCACAATATTATTCATCCCATATGTCCCCGTCCCCAATGAATCCATACTCTTTTGATCACTTCCAACATTTTGGATCATTATATTCCCATATTTAGCCTTTAAATATTCAGTGTAGGTATCTACTTTTGAAACACTATTTTCATTTGGCTTCTGTACTTTCTCTGTATTATCACCCTCTTTAGCAGATAAAATCTTATTGAAATCTAAATGATTGGCTTGCCCTGTCGTCTTATTCTGTTGATACCTATAATTCTGATTATAAGCATTAACTGAATTTTCAACGCCTAATCCCATATTAACTCCTTTCCACGGTTCTTCTGTCAGTCAGAACCGTACCTGCTCTCTCCATCCGAAGCCCAAGCAGTAACCTTTAATTGATTTATTGGAGTAAGATAACCCTTTTGGAGTTATCTTACTCCTTTTGTTTTGCCATTACGATAATCACAACCGCAACACTCCACAAAATATTTCATTATTCTGACCTAGTTTTCCCTTTTCTTCGGTCTTTTCGGCTGGTGATAAATCGCTGAACACTCTGCCGTCCTGCCAAGAACTGTTTTTTCCACTTCATTCCGGGCAATTCTCTCCACTACTTTCAATACCTTGATTGTAATCTTTTCTGCTTTCTTCATCTTACCTTTACCTCCTGTTTCAATAATTTTGCTACGCACATCAGAAGCGAACACAATATGATAGCGATTGACATATAACTTACATAGAGCTGGTTCATCCCCAAGATGTATATTTTTTTTTATCATATTTGTGCCTTAATCTCCACTTGTATCATTTACAATATTGCTTGTAACAAGTGTCCCTATGTGAAAGGCACACTCTACACTTTATTGTTGTTATCTTCCATTTTCCGAGCAATTATAACTTTTCCAATCTACGTTTATCAAATGCTCCAAAATTTAGATGCCAGCTCCCGATTTATGATAGATGAGAGAAAATTAGGATTATTATTCTGGAACACTTTCAGACTTTCAAAAAAAGCCGCTTTATTCTCTGTCTTTATATCTGAAAAAGTTGCATCCAGCTTCTGATCTTTTACATTTTTCTCCACATATTCCTCCGACTGCTTTTCGTAATTATCAACCATCGAAGGATTCTTTTTCACTGCCCCTTCATACCAATTTGTAAGGTATTTTAATGCATTAAGCTGTCTGTCCTCATTGCTGCTTTCTTTACTAATCTTCTGATATTCCGTGTATGCACTGCCGTCCATCGTCCTCATCATATCAAGCGCATTTGTAGTCTTTACAAGATTGCTGCCATGTCCAAGATATGTACCTTTCCCTACTCCATAGTCCATATTTCCGTTATTGTCAGCTTTTCCTGCGCTCGCAAGCTTTGCGATAGACTCCATTGCTTCCAAAAATGGTTTTCTGCTATCTTCCGGGATAAAATTCTCTGCCGCATATTCCGCTTTTTTCATACCAAGTGAAATATTTGCCTGCCGTTCTTCCTCTGTCATAGAGCCAGTATTTCCAACAAGGAAATTCTGACGGATGATATCATACACAAATCCCTGTTCCTCTTTGCTGCAGTTCTCCACCGCAGATGCAACCGCCTTGTCTGCACCATACATTCCGGAATATGCCGGAAGTTCTAGTGAGTTATCAACCTGCGTAATTTCTTTTTGGAACGCTGCATTTCTCGCCTCCATTGATTCCCGCTGCTCCTGTGTTACATTGGCATCCACTATACCTTTCTTGTTTTCCACAAGTGCAGCCATTCCATCTCCCGAAAATTCAACAATAACCGCATCTCCATACTGCGAACCGATGTCCTTCATCGCCTGCAGGGTTTCTTCCCTTGACATCTTGTCCATAATCTTATTGCCATGTTCATCTGTAGTGTTAAATTCATACTTTACAAGGGTGTCTTTCTTATATATACCATTCCCATATGAGGGAATATTCGTTGTTCCTCTGTAAAACTGACTGTAATCAATATTCATAATATACACTCTCCTCTACTTTATTTTTTCTTAGGTATTTGTGAAATACCAAAAGTCTCATAAATACAATATTTTTACCACATAAAACATACTATATTTTTATAGTTTCATACTTGTATATATATCTTATGCAAACATATAATATCTGCCTAAATCATCAACTTTATATACATTATTTCCGGTATATGATCTAAAGTGATCGTAATATCCTTATTATAGGTATCCTTCGCGAAACTTAATGCCCGGTACTCTGTAATATTGAATTCGTAATAGTCCACATCCTCCGTATCCGATAAACTTCCCTTTAAATATCCGTCCGGCTTATTGATAAGTGCCGTCAGATCCAGTGTTCTTCCAAACACATCCTGATCCGTATATTTATTTGTTTTCCAGAAATAATCATTGGAAACTTTACTATTTTCTACTGCAATATTTTTATCAGTGGGTAAACCTTTTTTCTTAAAATCATATCCCACAAGCTGCGCATGCATCTCTACTGTGCGGGTTATTACCATCTGTTCATTCTCCTTGTGTATAATTACTTTTCATAATCATAATACTTTTCTGAAACTGTACTCATACATATCCGAATACATGTTATCATGCGGTTGGGGCGTCAGCCTTCTATCCAATGCCGCCATATCCACCGTAAAACCACTGTCTGCCACAGAGAAAGCGCCATTGCTGAATTGAAACTCCGAAGTAAAATCGGGAATCCCCAGATCACCGCTTGTCCTGTTATGTCCTATAATATTTATCAATGCATCCTTTATCCGCTCTATCTTGGCATTGTCTTTTGTTTTGTTGATCAGATTAGCGGCTTTTTCCGGCAGCCCGCCAATCTTTCCGTCTGGTGTCAGGTAAAGGTTCTCCAGAGAAATATCTTCTCCCGTAACCCCTTTTAAGTAACGCCTGACTTCCTGCACATCCGTGGCATACTGGTAGGTATTGGACGACAGATTTCCCACACTGTCAGCAATTCCTGTGTAATACTGATACATCCGGTCACTGTACTTTTCCTCTACCAGTTTCTGAACCTGTTCCCGGACTTCTTTATCTTCGATACCGCTCACTGTTACATTCCCATTGCTTTCAATCTTTATCTGCATTCCCTCCAGCTCATCACGGGAGATACCTTTGCTTTCCAGATCCTTTACAAAATCCTCGGAAAAATCATGTTTCAGTTCCGCCTTCTGCTGTGCTTTCTCAAAATCTTTCAGGTTTGCAAAAATCTTCACATACTCCGTTTCCGCATCATCCAGTGTCTTTCCTTCTGCCATGTCCTGCAACAATTCATCCACTGTGCGCCCGCCTTTGTATTTCTTTTCTTCCGGCAGACTTTCAAACTGCTTCTGGTGGAGTTTCTCCATTTCTTTTGTATAATTTTTCTCTGTATCCATCAGGACTTCATTATATTTGTCGAGGTATTCCCTCCAATTTTCATCTTTCCGGCTGTATGCACCGTGAAGGTTCCCGAATGCCTCCCTTATGGCATCGGTCTTTTCCTGTTCTTTATTTTCCGTAACCTTGAAACTGATTTTATAATAATCATGCGGAGAAACTTCTTCCCCATTTTTGTTTTCTATTTTGATACAATATTTATTGGTATTTGTATCCCAGTTCGGGATGGTCAGTGTTTTACGTCCTTCCCCGTCCCATTCTGCCTTTCCGACCTGATTGCCATATTCATCATATAAGGTGAGGTCATAATCACAGCCTTCCGGCATGTCCATGTATATTTGAACCCCAAAATAATTCTGTATGGTTCGATTAAATGGAATGGAAAAGTTGTAGAAATCCACATCCTTTTTATCACTGAGATTTCCTTTCAGACTGCTGGTTTCGTCCTTAATCAGAAAATCCAGATCCAGAAACGTACTTCCCTTCTTCTTGTCCGAAACCTCATAAGTGGTATGCTGTCTGCGATAAGTGTCATTGCTGCCAAGTGTACAGGAATCTTCCTGAAGTGTCATATTTTTCTTCAGTTTTCCTTCAAAAAATGCCACTGTTTCCTTTCCAGACATGAAAAAAATCGGTTTTTGACGAAATGCCGCCCCATATGTAGAATGATTACTGTTTATTTCCATTTCTTATCCTTCCTCCCGAAAAATATCTTACCTGTATTCTTATGCTTTCCTGTCAAAAGATGAGCCTACTGTATAACAGGATTATCTGGTAAAATAATACTGCTTTTCTCATATGCTGCCGCCGCCAACTGGCTATTTAGATATTCGTTTTGTACAGCTTTTCGTCTTGCCTGTGCTCTTTTTACTGCTTCCTCTTCCTGTTCTTTCATAAGTTCTTCCATTCTTTCGTGGCGCTTCTCCCACCAAGATTCTCCGTCATTCGTTGTTTCTGATCCACTCTTTCCTACTGGACCTGCATAACCGTAACATTCTTCCGGTGACGCTCCAATAACATCAAAGCCAACATTATTTGATCCTACCGGCAAGCCTTGAACGGAATATGCTGAACGAACTCTGTTCAAAACATAGTTCTCATATTCAGGATCGTTTTTCATTCTTTCAAAAGCTTCTTCCTTAATCACAATCGACCCTGAAGAAAATGTGGAACGAACCCATCCGCTTACGGGAAATTGAGATATTTCATTCATAACCCATTGTTTATACTCATCCAATGTCATCTCATCTTTTGATTTTTCAGAAACCACGCTATTGTTTAAAGCATTGTTTATCTTAGGCGGATAATCAATAGTCACATCTCCCGGAAATTTTACTGTATCAGATTTTTCACTACTTCCATTACAAACCGTTTCTACAATTTTTTCTGAAAATTTTTCCGATACTTTTCCACTATTCTTATTTTGTACAAAACTTGTATAGGTGTTTCTATATGGATTGACACCTATATCTCTTACATTTGCGCCAAACATAATTATTCTCCTCCTAGCTTTTTGCTTATTCCTTCTACCAGTTCTGTGTAGTCGTCAAACTGTGTACTCAATATTTCATCCTTTGAAAAAGTAATTCCAAACTCTTTTTCCACTTCTAAGAATAACTCTAAAAGATTAGCAGCAGAAAAACCAATTTTACTTGACAGAAATCTATGCTCTTTCAGCATTTCAACTTTATCCGCACTACAGCCGAACTTTTCAATAAAAACTTTATCCAACTTATCGTTTATATTTTTATTTGATACCGTCACACTGTATATTTCCTTTCTTGTTTAGCTTCTAAATTGTTCTATGTCTATTATATCTTAACAATTTAATCAAAGTACTTTTCTGAAACTGTACTCATACATATCCGAATACATGTTATCATGCGGTTGGGGCGTCAGCCTTCTATCCAATGCCGCCATATCCACCGTAAAACCACTGTCTGCCACAGAGAAAGCGCCATTGCTGAATTGAAACTCCGAAGTAAAATCGGGAATCCCCAGATCACCGCTTGTCCTGTTATGTCCTATAATATTTATCAATGCATCCTTTATCCGCTCTATCTTGGCATTGTCTTTTGTTTTGTTGATCAGATTAGCGGCTTTTTCCGGCAGCCCGCCAATCTTTCCGTCTGGTGTCAGGTAAAGGTTCTCCAGAGAAATATCTTCTCCCGTAACCCCTTTTAAGTAACGCCTGACTTCCTGCACATCCGTGGCATACTGGTAGGTATTGGACGACAGATTTCCCACACTGTCAGCAATTCCTGTGTAATACTGATACATCCGGTCACTGTACTTTTCCTCTACCAGTTTCTGAACCTGTTCCCGGACTTCTTTATCTTCGATACCGCTCACTGTTACATTCCCATTGCTTTCAATCTTTATCTGCATTCCCTCCAGCTCATCACGGGAGATACCTTTGCTTTCCAGATCCTTTACAAAATCCTCGGAAAAATCATGTTTCAGTTCCGCCTTCTGCTGTGCTTTCTCAAAATCTTTCAGGTTTGCAAAAATCTTCACATACTCCGTTTCCGCATCATCCAGTGTCTTTCCTTCTGCCATGTCCTGCAACAATTCATCCACTGTGCGCCCGCCTTTGTATTTCTTTTCTTCCGGCAGACTTTCAAACTGCTTCTGGTGGAGTTTCTCCATTTCTTTTGTATAATTTTTCTCTGTATCCATCAGGACTTCATTATATTTGTCGAGGTATTCCCTCCAATTTTCATCTTTCCGGCTGTATGCACCGTGAAGGTTCCCGAATGCCTCCCTTATGGCATCGGTCTTTTCCTGTTCTTTATTTTCCGTAACCTTGAAACTGATTTTATAATAATCATGCGGAGAAACTTCTTCCCCATTTTTGTTTTCTATTTTGATACAATATTTATTGGTATTTGTATCCCAGTTCGGGATGGTCAGTGTTTTACGTCCTTCCCCGTCCCATTCTGCCTTTCCGACCTGATTGCCATATTCATCATATAAGGTGAGGTCATAATCACAGCCTTCCGGCATGTCCATGTATATTTGAACCCCAAAATAATTCTGTATGGTTCGATTAAATGGAATGGAAAAGTTGTAGAAATCCACATCCTTTTTATCACTGAGATTTCCTTTCAGACTGCTGGTTTCGTCCTTAATCAGAAAATCCAGATCCAGAAACGTACTTCCCTTCTTCTTGTCCGAAACCTCATAAGTGGTATGCTGTCTGCGATAAGTGTCATTGCTGCCAAGTGTACAGGAATCTTCCTGAAGTGTCATATTTTTCTTCAGTTTTCCTTCAAAAAATGCCACTGTTTCCTTTCCAGACATGAAAAAAATCGGTTTTTGACGAAATGCTGCCCCATATGTAGAACCAGTATTGTTTATTTCCATTTCTATTTTCTTCTCCCCAATGATCTATTACAGTTCTGGCACTTACATACGCAGAAGCAAGTACATGAACAAGAAGCATATGCCATAAATGTTCCTTTTTCAGTCTTTGTTTTCTTCCCTAATTTCATATGGAACTCCTCCTATCTCAATATCATTTTTGCATCATGCATTTATTATTCTCCTATTTTGGATGCCAACACTGTATAAAATTCTTTTTCCTGTTGCAGATATGCTGTCCTTTCCTCTGTCATTCGGAATCTATTCACTCTCCATAACGGTCCAAGTGATCTATTACTTTTATGACCATCTATACCAAGTTCCGCTATTCAAAAGCTGTGACATACTTTCTTCATATCTTTTCACTGCTTTCTGCTGAATGGAACTAGGCACCACATAATCGTTACCAACTTCACTTATTTTCCCATTTACCAGTTCGCAATGTGTCCCGTTTATCACAAATTCTCTGCTTGTATCCACTCCCTGTGACGCAAGAAAATCTAAAATATAATCGGTGTATGTATCTGTCATACTTGAAAAATACTGCTGATCCGCAAAATGTATCAGGGAGCTCAGACCACCTATCATCATATTGCATCTTTCATCATCTGCCTTGCTTCCGTTTCCATAGCCCTCGCCCCAGACAAAATCTTCCTGTACCGTCATGCTGTATCCATTTCCAAGATTAAATCTGCTTCCAACCCCAATCGTGATACTGTTTGTACTGGGATCATATGGTTTGTACCCTCTGGTTTTAAATGGCTGCTGTACGGTTCCAAAGGTTTGAATCTCGGATGGGAGATATGACATACCCGTAATTGCCGTAAACGCTTTCTGCCCATTCACATAAAAGGAAGTATGGGTTGCACTGTCTATATCCGCTGTAATCTCGACTTTCTCATCATTGGCAAAAGGATTCTGTCCGGTCATTCCGGTTCCATATGCAAACAGCATTCTTGTAAACTGATATCTTGTATGCTCATCAAAATGATTCAGTGTCTCTGTATCTTCTCCCTTTACATCTCCATTGCAAAAATCAACAAATTCATTTTTGCTGCCATCTTTTGTAGATAATTTACCTGTCTTTGTGTTATAAATGAAATTATAGGAACTTCCAACTTTCGTTATACTCATAAAATTGTTCTCCTTTCTGCATAGGAGTCAGTAATATGCTCTGACTCCTACATGAAATACTTTTTAAAAATCTAATTCATTACCCGGATATGGCTCCATAATACACTTAAACTTTCCATTTTTTGAAATGCTTTCAACTTTCACCGAATCCTCAAATGTGACTGTCATCTGTGTATCGTAAGTTTTCCATTCAAACTGCGACCAGCTTACACCGTTACCGGTATGATCATAAGCCTTGATTGCATCGTTATATTGCTTTTTTTGTTTTTCTGAATATTCCGGCACATTTTCAGTATTATTTATTTCCAACAACATTCTTAAACTATCCGGCACTCCATCTAACGCTTTTCTCCACGCTTCACTCTGTTGCTTTGCAACCGCCATCTCATGCTGCATAACATAATCCTGATATGCCTTTTCTCTCGCAGCACTTGCTTCTTTGTCTGTCTTTAACAACTGCTGCTTGGTATCTTCCGTCAATTCCACCTCTTTACCATTGACCGTAACTTATCCTCTTGCAACTGCCCTGCTGACCATTGCAGAATCAGAGAAATGCACAATATAAGAATTTTCTTTATCTCCTTTTGTGATACCCAATACATCCTTTCCAGATGTTGCTGTGATTTTTTCTTGTTCGCATACCTTTTTACTTTCTGCATTCTGTTGGCTATAATGCGGATATTTACTATATAAATTTTTCTGTCGGTCATAGATGGAATCAATCTGTTTATTTAAAATGTTCATAGTCCACTGCCCTCCCTTGCTTTTTCCTTATTATTTCAATATTTCTCAAACATTTTAATACCCGCATTAAACAATAAAACCAATTTTTTCAAACAGAAATTCACAATATTTATGCATATCCTGATTTCCGCTTCTTAAAACAGAAGAAAACAAAGACTTTATATCTATATTTCCTCCCGTTCTTTCATATTGCTCCAGATAAAGTGAACGGAACTCTAAATAAGAATCTTGAATATAATCACATGCCTGATTTATATCAAAGGCATCAAACGATTCATCCAATTTTGTATTCTGAAATTTCTGCTTATTTTCTGCATTTTGCTTTTGACTTTTGGCAACCATTTTGTCCCATTTTATCAGTTCCTCAAAACCTTTATTTAGCTTTTCCAATTCTTCATCCATTGACAGCAAACGTCTTTTTCCACTCTCTGAATCATCGCATACATACACTTCTCTTGTTCCATTCCTATATCCTTCTACAATTTTTTGATACATAGTAGAATAGGCATATGCAGCTCCCATTCCAATATCATCGAAACCATACCCATTTTTACTTTCACGGATACTTTTTAAATATTTAGCATTTTCATCCCATAATTCTCGAAGATAATCATTTGACCAAACAGTTTTAGGCACCGTTTCTCTGATATAATTTGCGTAACTAGCGTCTAAGGCAAAACTATCATGTATATATGTGTTTTCCTGATTTTCCCCATCGACTTCATCTGAATGTCCTATCTTCCGGCATACGTCCTTGCCGGATGTTACGGTCATTTTTTCTTGCGATTCATTTGCCTTATGCTTTTTATGAGAAAACCCTATAGTTTTCATATAATCGCCTTTTTGATGACCGTACAATGAAGATACGGTATTCTGACCAAAACCGATGTGCATACTTCTATTCCTCCAATCAGTTTATCTGAATTGTACCGTCTACTATCACAAACTGTACGTTTAACTCAGACATAATATCTTTGTGCTGTGTCCGGTTATATGCTAAAATTTCCCAGATATCGCTTGCGTAATCCTGATAGGTCAGATTCCCACCCGGATGATTCAACAGGTCATCCAGTGTTTTCGGCAGACCATGTATCGTTGCATTTTCCACCGAAAGGTCTCCAAGCGATACACTGCCGCCAGTTGCCTTATATAAAAATTTTTCCACATCCACCGCAGCTTGTAACAGATACTTTTCTTTATCGGACAATGCCTGTATTTCCGAATCCATAGAAAAATAAATATCCATCAGATCATCCGAATACTTTGACAAAACATCCTCTATCTTCTGTTTCATTGCATTATCATTAATGCCATCGACACTTACCTGACCATCCGCCCCAATTTTTATGGAAAACGTGGAATCTGAAATATCCATTCCCGCTTCTTGCAAATCAACAGATATCCTGTCTTTTACTGTGGTATTCATTTTTGCACTTGCATTCGCACTATCCAGCTCTGTTGCGGTACAAAAGATATTTAAAAGGGCATTTTCCTGCTCCGTCAGTTCTTTGCCTGCCGCCTTCTTTTCCAGTAAATTGTGAATCTGCTCATCATCCGGCACTGCCCCACCCTGCATGACAGCTTCTGCCTGTTCCTGATGCAGTTTCTCCATCTGCTCTGTATAATAAGTTTTGTACTTCTGCCGGATTTCCTTAATTGCACGCATCTCCTCCGTATCGATTAAGCCTTCCTGCATCTGCTTCCGGACTGTCCCTGCATATTTCTGAACCTCTGCCATTTTCTGATAAGCTCCATGGCTTTTATCCGCCTGCGTTGTCTGGAAAGAAAGATGATATTCGGCATCCGGGTTTACCGTCGAACCGTTCTTTGCCTGTACCTTTACGGTATAACCTCTGTTGTCCGAATTCCAGTTCGGTATGGTAATACTAAGACCGCCATTTCCATTCTCTTTCCCAATGCCGACCTGATTGCCTTCCTCATCATACAAAACCATCTCATAATCACAGCCTTCCGGTATATGATCTAAAGTGATCGTAATATCCTTATTATAGGTATCCTTCGCG
>OGRF01000951.1_pt1 | contig 21584 bp, 8 predicted proteins | sample 1553381 | NCBI WGS metagenome assembly OGRF01 (sample SAMEA2580060, study PRJEB22360) | human gut metagenome | biome: human gut; feature: human-associated habitat; material: faeces | place: Denmark | collected 2008/2010
TAGAACTAATTTTAAAATATATTAATATGAAAAACATTTTTATGCTAACAAACAAAAGTGAACGAAAAATAGGAGGAAAACGGTTTTCTGTAATCCTACTATTGTTGTGTTTATCTCTGTTTACAGTTTATGGTCAGGGAAAGAAAAATATAAAAGGATTAGTCACTGATGAGAAAAATGAGCCGTTAATAGGAGTCAGTGTAGTGGAACTTGGTACTTCTAATGGTACAATAACAGATGTAGATGGAAAGTTTGAAATAAATGTTTCATCAAATTCGACTTTAAAGTTTAGCTATATTGGCTACAATGTTCTTGAGAAAAAGGTTGGTACGCAGACGGTGATAAATGTTGTTTTAACTGAGGCAGCTTCAGAATTGGATGAGGTTGTAGTAGTAGGTTATGGAACTGTAAAGAAACGAGATTTGACTGGCTCTGTTACTTCTGTTGATTCTGAAAAACTGTTGCAGAGTCCTGCATTATCTGCAGCGGAGGCTATTCAGGGTAAGGTTCCGGGAGTATTGATACAGAACACAAGTTGGACTCCGGGAGCTACTCCGTCTATTCTTATTCGTGGTACACGTTCTATCAAAGCAGGTAATGATCCGTTGTATGTTGTGGATGGTATTCCTATTTCAACAGCTCCTAATTTGTTTGCACCTGGTGATATAGAATCGATAGAGGTTTTAAAGGATGCCTCGGCTACAGCTATTTACGGTTCCAGAGGTGCTAATGGAGTTATCATTATCTCAACAAAGAAAGGTAAAAAAGGAAAAGTACAGGTTGATTATAATGGCTATTATGGTATTCAGACTATTCAAAACAAGCTGGAATTAATGGATGGAGCTGAATATGCGGAGTATGTGCGTGAAGCTTATAGAGCTGCCGGCCAATATGATTCCGCAGTACCTAATATGGAATTGGATAAAACATTGCCCTCGTTTACTGGTGATGATTATACTTGGCAATCTGTTGCAATGGCTTATGATGAAAACGGTAATTATGATCCCAGTAAAGTGCGTTCCGGTGCTTTGTGGTGGAATGAAGTAGAGCGTACGGGCATAGTGACTGATCACCAACTCGGCATTAGAGGTGGAAGTGATAAAATGCAGTTTGCTTTTAATACTACATACTTCAGGAATGAAGGTATTTATAAGAATCAAGATTACTCGCGTTATACGGTAAAGTTGAGTGTTGATGCGGAGGTTACTAATTGGTTGAAGATAGGCGGACAGTCACATTTTAGTCATTCATTACAGAATAGAGGTTCGAATTTCCAGGATTGCTGGCGTGTTAATCCGCTTGGGCGATTGTATGATGAAGATGGAGTACCTACGTTGATGACCTCGGGTGGTGACTCCCAATGGTGGAATCCTCTTCAATATTTGGAGCCTAATGCTGTAGTAAATCCGTTGAAGATTAACCGTTTCTTAGGTAGTTACTATGGAGAAATTAAGCTTCCGTTGGATGGACTTAAGTATCGTGCCAATATTGGTATTGATTTCCATTCTCGTCAGGATTACTCTTTCTTATCTTCAAATGCAAGACAAGGTAATCCTAATCAGGCAAAGAATGCCACTCAACAAACCTATGCTTATACCTTTGAAAATCTGTTATTTTACGATAAGCAGTTTGGAGAACATTCTATCGGAGTTACTTTATTGCAATCTGTTCAGCGCAATAGAACTGAAAGTTTAAGTGCTACTGTCCAGGATTTGCCTTCGGATGATCTGCTTTTTAATGACATTGCCTCAGCATTGGATATAACAGGATATGACAGTAATAACCAGGTATGGAGTCTTGCTTCTTTCATGGGGCGCTTGAATTATAATTATAAAAGTAGGTATTATGCAACATTCTCAATGCGTTATGATGGCTCTTCACGTTTGGCTGACGGACATAAATGGGTTTCTTTCCCTGCTTTTTCATTGGCATGGAGAGTAAATGAGGAAAACTTCCTTAAGAATTTTGATAAACTTGATAATTTGAAATTACGTTTTGGATATGGTGTAACTGCCAACACTTCTATTAATCCTTATCAAACAAAAGGGTTGTTGTCAAAGAAGTATTATAATTATAGAGATAATATGGTTATTGGTTATACTTCCTCCAGCTTGCCGGATAAAACATTGACTTGGGAAACTACCGGACAATGGAATGTAGGTGTTGACTTCAGTTTTTTCCGTGGACGTTTGAGTGGAACAGTTGATGCTTATCTGCAAAATACACATGATTTGCTGCTTGACCGTCAGTTACCTGCTGTCTCTGGCTATACGAGTGTACTTACTAATGTTGGTAAGACGAGGAATAAAGGTATTGAGGTTAGTTTATCTACTGTAAATATACAAAATAAGAACTTTACATGGTCTACAGATTTTATGTATTCAACTAATAAGGAAGAAATTGTAGAATTGTATAATGGGAAAGTAGATGATATAGGCAATAGCTGGTTTATAGGCGAAGCGCTTGGGGTATATTATGACTATAAGAAAATTGGTATTTGGCAGGATACTCCGGAAGATCTTGCAGAAATAGAAAAATATAATAAGAATGGTCACAAATTTGCGCCAGGAATGATTAAATTGCTAGATATTGACGGAGATCATAAAATTACTGCGGATAATGATCGTATGATCCTTGGACAAACACGTCCCAAACATATTTTTAATCTTAGTAATACATTTGTTTATAAAGGCTTTGATCTGAATGTTGTTCTTTATGGAACTTTAGGCGGAATGTTGAGAAATGCAATTCGCGTGAATCACCAGTCTTATCGTAATAATAGTGTGAAATTTGATTATTGGACTCCAAATAATCCGACTAATGCTTATCCGCGTCCTAACAGGTTGTATGATAATATAGAGTATGAGTCCTCATTGTATTATGAAAAATCAGATTTTTTACGTGTTAAAACAATAACATTAGGGTATACATTACCTAAGAGTCTGGTTAATAAAGCAACCTTGTCTAATTGTCGCTTATATGTTACTGCACAGAATCCTCTTGTGTTTACGAATTATACAGGAGTCGATCCGGAAGGAGCGGCAACCTATGCTTCACCGAGTGTAAGCAGTTGGATATTTGGTGTGAATGTTTCTTTTTAAACTAATAAAATAAGAATAAAATGAAAACTATAAAATATAGAAAAAGCATCGGCATAATTCTTACGATGGTTTGCGGATTTACTTCCCTGATAAATACAGGTTGTGATGATTTTCTCTCAGAGAAAGAAGTTCCTCGTATCACAAGTGATTTTTATAAAACAGAACAAGGCATACTGGCTGCTGTTGATGCGACCTATGCTTATATGCGCTTTGGAGTTGGTGGGGAGTTCTCTAATGTTTTTACAGAGTTAGGCACTGACTTGATAACAGGTGCGGAGGGAGCATTAAGTTATCCGTATAACTTATATAGTGCGACTTTGTCACCAACAGAATCGAAATTGTATAGTTTATGGGAAAACCATTATAAAGCTATCGGAGTGACAAATCTTGTCTTAGATGCCCTGCCGGAGGCGAGTATATCGGAAGCAGAGAAAGAGAGTTATGGAGCTGAAATGAATTTCTTTCGTGCATACTTTTATTTCGATTTAGTTCAGCAATTTGGCAAGATACCTTTGGTTACTGAAGCAATCCAAGAACCTCAGACAGACTTTAAACGTTCCTCTGTTGCAGATGTTTATAAACTAATTGTTAGTGATTTAAGATATGCAGCAGAACATCTCAGGGAATCAGCTACAGGTGCAGACCAAAGTAAGGCTACTAAATACGCTGCTGCTCATTTATTATCTAAAGTTTATCTTACACGTGGTAGTGCAATAACTGATCAGCGTGGGCAATTGTCAACTGATATGGATAGCGCTTATTACTATGCTAGAAGAGTGATAGATAGCTCTAAATATACTCTATTGAACAACTATTCAGATTTGTGGGATGCTAACAATATGGGAAATCAAGAGGTTATCTTTGCTATTCAGTTCACTCTTGATCCGATATATAATGGAGATGGAAATAAATCTCATTTATATTGGGGATCATGGTATGAAGATCAACCAGGTATGATGCGTGATATAGCTAATGGTCGTCCTTATCGTTTTCATCGCGCTACCAATAAAACGATGTTTGAATTGTTTGACCGCAAAAATGATTCTCGCTTTTATAAGAGTTTTAAATGGACTTATTATTGTAATAAAGCAACTTCTTCTTTAGCTATAGGAGATACTGCAATTTATTATAGCTTAAATGCTCCTAAAAATAGAACATATAAGTATAAATATTTTCAATGGGATAAGAATGATCCAAGTAAGAATAACAGATATTATCCTATTTTGCTGAAATATGAGGACCCATTAAGAGAAACAGCAAATGAACAAAAAGGTGTACGTGAATGGGTGCGTATGCGTCTTGGTGAGACTTATCTGATTGCTGCGGAAGCGGCAGGACGTAGGGGAGATTACAATTTGGCTGCTGATTTGATTAATGTTATTCGTGAACGTGCTTCTTGGAAGTCCGGTGAGAAAAAGGTACCTCAATATTGGTTGGAAGAAGGTGGAGAAATGGACAACACGGAATCTACTTATGAAAATATAAAAGTGACAGCAGATGATTTGAAGGTAAACTTTGTAGATTTTATGTTGGATGAAAGAGGACGTGAGCTTTTAGGTGAATACACAAGATGGGAAGACTTGGTACGTTGCGAGAAATTAGTTGAGTATGTAAAAAAATGGAATCCAGATGCAATGAAGAATATTCAAGAGTATCACAAATTGCGTCCAATTCCTCAAAAGCATATTGACCGACTGAATCCTCGTGGTTCTGATGAGGAAGAACAGAATCCTGGATATTTCTAATTATAACTAAGTAGTTGTGCAATGTAAGGAGTTAGTTTATTATTTAGCTGACTCCTTACTAAAGATGGTTTCATTTTTTGTAAATTAAGAACCTAACATTTAATGCCGTGAACTTGACTAAATATTTGAAGGGAAGTGCCATTCTTTTATTGTTTTCTTCTTATATTTTTCTTCCATTTTTTCACCTTATAAACGATATTTCTTCTTTTATTATTTCCTGTCATGATAATGATGTGATTGAAAAAGAAGAGGATGGTCAGAGACCTGATACAGAAGAAACTGTCAATTTGGCTTTAGGAAAGACCGTCGAAACCAGAATTAATAGCATAGCTGGTTCAGGCTTCTACTACTGAAAAAGCAAATCTAATGCCTGATGGTGATTTAACAACGTATTGGGAATTTGCTGACTCATATAAACATTCTATTCTAATTGATTTAGGGAATGTATTACTATACAAAATATGTCTCAAACAGGTTTTTGGAAAGATATCAATGATGAAAAAGTTGCGCTTCATTATTATTGTGTTCCTTTTTACCCGAACAACTGTTTTATTTGGGCTGGATATAAAAGGTGAAAAAGAAGTACCTGTTACAGTGACTGTACTTTCCGATTATCGGTTACATACCATCATACCTTCTGACTTTTTGGGGTTCAGCTATGAAATGTCTCAGTTGACCGATAATTCCTGTTATCTGCATCCTGATAATCTTGTATTGATTCAAATGATGAAAAATTTAGGAAATGGAATCTTACGGTTAGGAGGAAATAGTAGTGATAAGATTTCATGGACAGGTATGCCTCGTATTGATTATATGAGAAAGGATTCTTTAACTACTACAGATGTAGATACTTTTTCAAAATTTGTAGATTTAACTGGATGGAAGGTTATTTGGGGACTGAATTTGGGAGAGAATAATCCTGAGAAAAACTCGGATGAAGCTGCATATGTAACAAAACGCTTAAAGAATGCTCTTTATGCTCTTCAGATAGGTAATGAACCTGATTTATATTACAAACATCTGCGCCCTGTAAATTATACAGTGAGCGATTATGAAAAAGAATGGTTTCTACATTATATGAAGATAAAGGAGAGGTTACCTGACATTGCTATAGCAGGACCAGCAGTTGCTGGAGATATCCGTTGGTTTGAGTCTTTCTTGAACAGTTATTCTGCTAAAATAAGTTTGATGACCGGACATCATTACAATTCACCGGGTAAAAATGCTACAGTGAATTGGAAAACTATATTGGAGCCGGATAATCATTTATCAGGTTATTTACAAGTATTGAATTGTTTATGTCAAAGATACGGGACTACTTATCGTATGGCAGAATGTAATACAGTCTCTCAAGGTGGAAAAATAGGAGTGAGCAATGTTTTTGCTTCTGCTTTGTGGGCGTTAGACTATATGTGGAGTGTAGCTTTGAATAATGGGGTGGGAGTGAATTTTCATGGTGGTAGTGTTAGCAAATATGCACCTATTGTATTGAATGAGAAAGGAATTCCTACTCCTCGTCCTATCTATTATGCGATGCTTGCTTTTAAATATGGAAGTGAAGGTGGCAACATTGTTCCTTCTGTGATTTCACCTTCTGTTCCTAACAGTAGTGCTTATGCTTGTGTCAATGGCAAAACGTTGAAAGTTACTCTTTTAAATAAAAGTGAAGATGATATTTCCTTTACAGTTCGGCTGAATGACACTCCTGCTTCGGTTCAGTTGCTTAGACTTACAGCACCCTCTCCGGTTTCTTCATCTGGAATACGTTTTGCCGATGCCGAAGTAGAAGCTGATGGAAGTTTTCAACTAAATATGAGAGAGAAATATCAACCACAGAATGAATATATTAAAGTCTCCGTTCCGGCAATGAGTGCGGCGGTGATGATTATAGATAAAGAATGATTATGAAAAGGTTACTACTTATATGTTTGGTGTTATGCCTTTGGGGAGAATACGGCTATGCTGTAGAGAAACAGAAGGATATAGAGATTTTATATAATAGATTGTTGGAGGAATATTTGTCGGATTCGGTAGACGTTTCTCAAGCGGAAAAAGATTTGGCTGTTATGCAAACTGATGGTAGCTGGAAAGATATTGATTATAAGACAGTGACTTTCTATTTCGATGCAGAGCGTCATCTCAAGAGATTAAAGAACATGGCATTGGCTTATAGTAAACCCGGAAATAAATTATTTCATGAGCAGGAATTGCGAAAGAAAATAATTCTTGGGTTAGATTATTTCCGGATAGCTAATCCAGATTCTGGAAATTGGTGGTACCGGGATATCGGTGCCCCTTCCCAATATATGATTCCTCTTCTTTTGCTGAAGAAAGAGTTGAAAAGAGAAGATGTGACGAGGCTTTCTTCTTATCTGGCTGATAAGACAGATAATGTAGCCCATAAAGGAAAGAATAGAACATGGGTATCTGCAGTCTTGATACATAAGGGCTGTATAGAAGATAATTATGAGTTAATTGCCAAAGGATTTTCTTCCATTGCTTCTACCATATATGTAGAAGAGAAAGATGATGAAGGAATGAAAAGAGATAATAGTATTCATCAGCACCGTCCTCAACTTTATTCGGGTGGATATGGAATGTCACTACTGTCCGACTTGGCAGAGTATATTACTTTAGCTAATAAAACATCTTTTATGAAGTTCTTCACTTCGGATAAGATTAAGTTGGTATCAGATGTTTTTCTGAAAGGGACACAGATGTTCGGATATAGAATGGCATATGATTTTGGAACGATTGGGCGGGGGATATGTCGCCCGAATTGCTTGAGTAATATGTCCACGCATACATTGGATTTAATGAAAGAAGTTGATCCCGCTCATGCAGAAAATTATGAGGCATGGAAGCGGCATATTAGTGGCGAAGCCTTTCCGGTACTAGGAAATACACACTTTTGGAAATCAAACATCATGACTCATCATGGATCTGATTATTATATGTCTGCTAAAGTCATATCTGTACGAACAAACGGTACGGAAATGCTGAACGGGCAGAATTTGAAAGGTTATTATCTGCCGTTAGGAGCAACTAACATAATGACTACCGGTCATGAATATGATGACGTCTTTGTTGTCTGGGATTGGACACGGGTACCGGGAACAACGGCAGTTGCTAATCAGTCGACTGCCGATCTACGTTGGTATTTGTTTGGTTCGAATCAATTTGGCGGAGGTGTTAGTAATGCTCATAATGGTGTAATGGCTTATGAACATGCCTATCAGGGTGTGGAAGCTCGGAAAGCTTACTTTTTTATGGGAGATGCTATGGTATGTATGGGAAGTGGTATTAAGGCGGCCCGTACGCAGGAAGTTCGTACTTCGGTAAATCAATGTCTGGCAAATGGTGAGGTTACATATGGCTTGTCAGGACATGCATACCAGCTAACGGATAACTTGTCCGACAAAAAGATAGACTGGGCTTACCATGATAATGTAGGGTATATTTTCCCGCAAAATGGGAGTGTAACGTTGAGAAAAGCCAAGCAAACGGGTTCCTGGCGAGAACTTGAAGTAACGGCAAGTAAGAAACCTGTTACAAAAGAGGTTTTTAGTTTATGGATTTCGCATGGCACTACTCCACAGAATGAGGATTATTGCTACATAATAATGCCTGATAAGCCTCTCTCTTATTTTACAGATAAGAAGTTTGAGAATGAAATCAAAATTATAGCCAATACGGAGCGGTTACAAGCGATTATCAATGAGAATAAGAGACAGTATGCTGTCGTCTTTTATGAACCGGGTGAAATACGGTTCTCAGATGATCTGGTAGTGGCAGTCAATAAAAAAGTTTTGTTATACATTGAGAAGAAAGACGGGCAATATGAAATAGCTGTAGCTGATCCTCTGTATAAAGAGAAGTCTGTTCAATTAAGCCTGAATGGAGAACAGATGGATATAACATTCCCTTCCGGTGACTATTCCGGTAGTTCGGTGATAAAGCATATAGCCCAAAAGCATTAATAAGTACGCAAAGGCACTACTTACGTAGTGATTGCTAAGAAATAAAGAACTCGTCAAATAAGGGAATCATCTTTTTGCTTATTGGTTTCCCTGTACTCCCTGGGAGTTTGATTATAACGTTTGGCGAATTCTTTATAAAAGTGCGTTCGGTTGGTAGCCGCTATCCGGTACATGATTTCTTGTATATTTAATGTTGTTGTTAACAGCAATTTTGCAGCATATTTCATTTTTTGCTCTTTTATGAAGTCTTTGGGAGATGATTGGTTCAGTTTTTTGAACTTTCGGTATAAATTTCTGCCACTGGTTTGCATCGCCTTGGCTAATTCATCGGGCCCGAACTCTGCATTATCCATGTTTTCATTGATAATCTCTATAGCGGTTTGCAGGTATTCTTTATCCTCATTCTGTAATAACTGTCCTCCACTATAGTCAAATGCACTTGCAGAAGAGTTATAGTATTGCTTTAACTCTTCTTGTTTTTTTATAAGTTGTTTGATAATGGTTCTAAGGTATTGTGTATTGAAAGGTTTGGGAATGTAAGCATCCGCTCCGGATTCTATACCTTCTATTTTCTCATCGGTTGTATTCTTGGCCGAAAGAATTACCAATGGAATGTGCGCAGTATGCTTATTGTTTTTCAGCTGTTTAGTCAGGGTGATTCCATCGATTTTAGGCATCATGATATCTGTGATAATCAGATTCGGAGTTTCTTGTTTCAATAGTTCCAACCCTTCCTCTCCGTTTTCGGCAGTTAAGATTGTATATTCGTCTGATAATATATCTTTCAACATCCACAACAATTCTTTATTATCATCAATAATCAGTATTGTGTTTTCCGGTTGGTTAGTTTCTTCTTCGTTATTGACCGTTTCGGGCAGTGTTACCTCTGTTTTATAATTGGGCAGTTCAATTTTGGCAGTTTCGTGTGGTTGTATATTTCCCATTTTTTCTGTGGCTTCAAGCGCAGGCAGAGTCATAATAAATTGGGCATATTGATTTACTTCACTTTCTACGTTAATGGTTCCATGTAGCAATTCTACCATACTCTGGCAAATGGCAAGCCCTAATCCGTTTCTGGATGATAAGCCTTTTATACTATTTTCTTTGATGTTGTCGAGTATACTGTATCGGTTAAATATTAACGGAAGGTTTTCTTTACTGATACCTTTTCCCGTATTATACACTTTAATGCTCAGTTTATTTTCTTCTTTTTTTATGGATATACGGATAGTCCCATTTTCCGGTGTGTATTTGAAAGCATTGGAAATAAGATTATTGAGGATTTTAGTAAAGCCGTTGTGGTCACTTCCCCAAATGATATCCGGAGTGATGTCTGTTTCCAACTGAATTCGATTCTGTTCGGCCAATTCATCAAATGATTCAATGATTCCGTTACCCAATTCGCTGATATTCAATTCTTGTATGTGGCATATCTGGTTACCGGTTTCCATACGGCGGAAATCGATGACTTCTTGTATCAGGCTGTTAAGCCGCTCGGTATTTGATTTTATAATCTGGGCATATTTTAGAATAAAGTTATCACTATGTTCATAATTGAGTATCCTTTCGCATGGTCCGTAGATAAGTGTGAGCGGAGTACAGAATTCATGTGTTATATTGGTGAAGAAACGTAACTTCCCTTCATACATTTCTTCTTTATATTTTTCTTTCAGCCTTCTGTCGATAGAAGCTTTTCTCCGTTCGTACTTCCAACGAATATATCGGAAAAGCCCTAACCCTGCTCCTATAAATAGTAGAACGTAGATTGTTTGAGCAGCAATGCTCCGGTACCAGGGAGGAAGGATGGTGATGTATATACTTTGAGTTAAGTTTTCATTACTACTGATCCCATCATTATACTTCACTCGCAAGATGTAGTTACCGGGAGGAATATTGGTAAATTGCGCTTCATTGGAGCGCGTGTCCATCCACACATTGCTGAAATTTTCCAGTTTATAGGAGTACTTGCTATTTTCTCCATTGATGAAGTCCATGGCAACAAAAGAAACAGCAAAGAAATTTTGATCGTGCTTCAATACAATTTCTCTTTTATTACCTTTGCTTTTTTCAAATTCGGATATGTTATAGTCTTTATTGAATATCCTGAGCTTGGTAAAGAAAATATCCGGAATGAAATCTTTTCTTTTTTTCCCCCCATTTTCTATCCATACAATACCATCTACGCCTCCAAAGAAATATCGTTTTTTTGTATTGTCTTGAAAGTAAGCGTTATCACTAAACTCTATAACCTTTAATCCTGTTTTATGATTAAGGTTTCGGAATGTATTCTTATGTGAATCAAATAGAATGATACCAGTATTACTGCTTAACCATAAGTTACCTTGAGGATCTTCTGCGATACCATGTATTGTATTATTAGGTAATCCTTCATTTTCATTGAAGTTTTTATAATCGTATTCACCATTGGGTAATAAAGTCAATCTGGTGAGGCCGTAACTGCTGCCTATCCATATAATTTTATTTTTGTCTTGATGTATACAGAGAATGTCGTTCATTGGAGCTATTCCATTTTTATCGAATGAGATAAGCTGATAGGCTTCGGTCTGTGTATTCAGGCGAATGACTCCATTTCCCCGCATTCCAATCCAGAGAATAGAATCATTCTCCGGATAAATGGAATATATTTGATTGTACTGCTGTCTGTTGGGGACTCTGAAATAAATGGTACGTATATCTTTGGCTTTAATCGTATTTCCATGTGCTTCAATGCTGATTCGGAGCAATCTGCTTCCAGAGCCTACCCATAGCAATGAGTCGCAGGTCTCACTCATGGAATGTACGCGTGCAATTCTAGAGTTTGTATTGTTAATAAGCGAGTGTATTTTGTTGTCCCGATATGAATAATAGTTTAGTTCAGGACCGTCCGACCCAATCCATAATATAGGATGGCTCTTACTTTCAGTAAAAGCAAAGACTGCATTATTGGTTAATCCGTCTTTGACAGTGAAATGGGTTATATTAGCTGTCGAATATTCCTGAGCAACATCGTAATCTTTAATTCTGATGATGCCATTATCTTTAGTTCCCAACCACAGAGTGTTTTGTTGATCTGTATGAATGGCCCGGATGGGTCTTCTTTTATTTATGGGCAATTGATTTAATGACAGGTTGTTGAAAGCGTACTCATCTTTGGTCCATGCATATATACCTTGCCCGTCTGTACCAATCCAGATAATGTCTTGTTGTTCATCTTTCCATAATGAGAATACTCCACAATTAATTTCTATTTTTTCCAATTCATATCCTTTAGCTGCATCAAGCCGAATGAGGCCATTAGTTCTAAAGCCAATGAGGAGATCATCGTTATCGAAAATAATAGAGCCGATTTCTCCGCTCTCATTAATAAGCTTATTCAGATTTTTAACAAAATGAATGCCTTGGGTTGTTATATAATAAATGTCTCCGATAGAATCGACTATGATGATTTTCTCGTTATGGTAGAATGCATACTCTATGGGCTGAGCATGTTTAAAATCACTATGCCTTTTAATGTTGGGTTGATCAGAGCCTGTGTCAGATACAGTATATCTCTCCAGAATTCCTTGGTGATTGATCCAAATAGTATCTTGGGCATCAATCAGCATACCCAACACTGTATTATGTTCTATTCCTTTATGTACAGGAAGGTCGATAAATTTATTTTCAACTTTAGAATAGAAAGACAAGACATCCGGTTTGCTAAGAACATACAAATTATCGTGGCTGTCTTTAGCCATATAAGAGTTTTCTCCGAATTCATTGTAATACGCCTCTATGGTATTGCTTTGTTGCGATAGCTTGTTAAGTCCCCACTTGGTGCTGATCCACAGATAAATGCTGTCTGTCTCTATAATATTTCTGATAACATTGCTTGATAAACTGTTTTGGTTGTTGATATCGGGCTTATAAATATAGATATTCCGGCTGTCATACATATTAAGCCCGTCATATGTTCCGATCCATAAAAAACGTTCATCGTCTTGAAACAGGCAAGTGACAGAACTGTTGGATAAACCGTCCCGATTACTGATCTGTCTCAGATTGTACGAACAAATGTTGCTTGTTAAACAAGAAAAAAATAATAAAAGCAGCAATGTATGTTTTCTCATGGGGTTATTCGTATTTATTTAAGTATTGAATGCAAACAAAGATATGTTTTTTTTCTGTGCTTCAATCTGAAAAATATGCTTTAAAATGGTATAATTATGTCTTAGGACGATAACCATACAAAAATGGCGAAGATGGGCACGTTCTTTGTCTTGTCAGCGTATACTATTGGCGCTTTTGTAGATATTACTATATTGATTATTGCCTATTTTTGTATCATTCACTAAAGAAGTAATCTATATTATGAAACGAATCTTATCAGTATTCTTTTTTATTTCATTATTTCATCTATCATTATTAGCCGGATCAACGGGGAAGCTTGATGTTCTTCGCTGTGAATATTTAGTTGCCCCGTTAGGAATAGATGTGCCTTCTCCGCGTTTGAGCTGGCAATTGCCAGTTAATGTTGATGTTCAGGAAGCCTATCAGGTCATTGTAGGCACAGATTCCGTTCGGGTTGCTCAGGGGATGGGTGATAGCTGGAACTCCGGTAAACAGACTATATCAAATGTTCTGGCTGTTTATGCCGGACAAAAACTTCAACCTTATACACGATATTACTGGAAGGTGTGTGTCTGGGATAGTAATAAGATGTATACAAGTGATGTAACTTACTTTGAAACCGGAGTAATGGATGAACATAACTGGAAGGGGAACTGGATATCAGATACCCATAATATACATCTGAAGCCCGCTGCATATTTTAGAAAAGAATGGGATGCAAAACGTACTATTCGGGAAGCCCGTGCATACATTGCTGTTGCTGGATTATATGAACTTTATATTAATGGTTCACGGGTTGGAGATCATCGTCTGGATCCTGCATATACTCGCTTTGACAGACGTACCTTATATTTGACACATGATGTAACGCAACTATTGAAGCAAGGAAATAATGCCATTGGTGTACTGTTGGGAAATGGCTGGTACAATCACCAGTCTACTGCTGTGTGGAACTTCAATCAGGCGCCTTGGCGTGGCAGGCCTAAATTCTGTATGGATATCCGTGTGGTATATGACGACGGAAAGGTAGAATTTATTTCTACTGGTCAGGACTGGAAAACCTCTTTGAGCCCGGTAATTTTCAATAGTATTTATACGGCTGAACACTATGATGCACGGTTGGAACAACCTGATTGGAACACTCCGGGATTTGATGATAAGAAATGGAAAAATGCAAGTTGCACTTCCGCTCCGTCACCTCTGATTGTGTCGCAGCAGATGCATCCTATCCGGGACGTGGAGATGCTCCGTCCGGCAAAGATGATTAAACTTTCCGATTCTATTTATTTATTTGACTTGGGCAGAAATATAGCAGGTGTCAGCCAATTGACAATCAAAGGAAAACCTGGTACGGAAGTTCGTTTGAAGCATTCTGAGAGAATCGGAGAAGATAATAGAGCAGATATGTCTAATATTGATTATCACTATCGCCCTACAGATGATTCAGATCCTTTTCAAACGGATATCTTTATTCTGAGTGGTACGGGAGAAGAAACATTTCGTGCCCGTTTTAATTATAAAGGTTTTCAGTATGTTGAAGTAACAAGTAGCGAGCCGGTTGAACTGACTGATAATAGCTTGAAAGCCTACTTCATGCACAGTGATGTTCCTGTTGCCGGCAGAATCTCATCATCTGATGAATTATTGAATAAGATATGGAAGGCGACGAATGCTGCATACCTGTCAAACTTGTTTGGCTATCCTACGGACTGTCCTCAACGGGAGAAGAATGGGTGGACGGGAGATGCCCATATTGCCATTGAGACCGGACTTTATAATTATGATGGCATCACGGTCTATGAAAAATGGATGGCCGACCATCAAGATGAACAAGCCCCTAACGGAGTGCTCCCTGCCATTATTCCTACTGCCGGATGGGGGTATCATTGGGGGAATGGTGTTGACTGGACAAGTACGGTAGCTATCATCCCCTGGAATATTTACCTGTTCTATGGAGACAAACATTTGCTTCAATCTATGTACAACAATATCAGAAGATATGTGGATTATCTGAATTACACATACCCTTCGGGCATCACGGACTGGGGATTAGGAGATTGGATTCCTATAAAGTCACATTCCTCTAAAGAGCTGACTTCATCCATCTATTATTATGTCGATACGGATATTTTGGCTAAAGCAGCCAGAATATTGAACAAACAACAAGATTATGAAAAGTATTCTGCTTTAGCGCAAAAAATAAAGAATAGCATCAATGCCCGCTTTTTGAATGAGGATACAGGTATCTATTGTGGTGGAAGTCAGACCGAGTTAAGCGCACCACTCTATTGGGGAATAGTCCCTGAACATCTGAAAGAATTGGTGGCTTATAACTTAGCAGAGAAAGTGAGTAAAGACGGCAGTATGGATGTAGGCTTACTGGGTAGCAAAACTATTCTGAATGCTTTGAGTGCGAATGGATATGCAGATTTGGCTTATCAACTTGCTTCTAAAGGAACCTATCCGTCCTGGGGCTGGTGGATAAAGAATGGAGCAACTACTCTTTATGAGAATTGGCGTATTGATGGGAAAAAAGATATTTCATTAAACCACATCATGTTTGGAGAAATCAGTGCTTGGTACTATAAAGCATTGGGAGGGCTTTACCCTGATTCTTCAATGCCCGGCTTCAAACATATTATATTAAGACCCAATTTTGTAGCAGGTTTGGATGCTTTTGAGGCAAGTCATATTTCCCCTTATGGAGAAATAGTTTCATCATGGAAAAAGAACAGGGGCAAGGTGCAATATACGATTACTATTCCTTCAAACAGCTCTGCTACCTTATATATAGATGAGGCTTATAAAATAGAATGTAAAGAGATAAATGCCGCTACTTTATCTGCCATGCGCAAGAAAGGAGGTGGCATTGAACTGCTAACCGGTAATTATCATTTTGAAATTAAAACTAAATAATTGAGGGCACAGCTTTGGAGCTGTGCTTTTTTTATCTTCTCCTCACTTACTCCCTACCTTCTCCTTGTCCTATATATGGGGAAGGTAGGGGGTAGATACAATTCTGATGCAGTTTAAACACGTCTGAAGTATCGATTTATTCCGTAATACATGTCCAGTCTCGCCCAAGATGTATGTTTTTTCAATATGTCCGTTTTTGTCATATTAATGGCAATGTTGGATGCGTTTATGTACCATTAACCGTCTAATTTTGCTGGTATAAACAACATCATTAGTATGTTTTCAATATGCATTGATTACGCATTAAGGTAAAAAAGATTTCTAGTAAAGTGAGGAGGTGAAGATTGCATGTACATGATTCACCTCTCCTTTCAAAGAGTAGAAAAACATTTGTTTAACCTTTAATATTTTTATAAGTATGGAAAAACACTCTCCTTGATTTTCTTAGAGTAAGAAGAATTTATTCTTTGCTATACTCTCTTTTGGTAAGTTTCTTAATGAACTATTTCTAATATTAATAATACACAATTATGCGAAACAAACTCAATGTCCAAAAGAAAATGATTCTTAGGCATTACTGGCTGAAAGATATCATGCCACTTTCTAAGAAGTCCATTTTAATGGCGACACTTTTGTCGCTTGGCTTAGTTACAACTGCTGACGTTTATGCTGCTAAAGACAATCAGACACACATCGGCGAAGTCGTGGCAAGTACTCAAGGTGTTATGCAAACTGCTAAAAAACTAACAGGAAAAGTAGTGGATGCAAAAGGTGAGTCTATCATTGGTGCAACAATTAAAGTGAAAGGAACCACGCAGGGCGCTATCTCTGATATTGATGGTAACTTTAATTTGCCTGTTGATGGTCCTAATCCCGTAATAGAAATTTCATTTGTTGGTTATCAAACCAAAACAATGAAGGCTACGGCTGGAGCATCTCTGGTTATTACTTTAGAGGAAGACACCCAATTACTTGATGAGGTGGTGGTGGTTGGTTACGGTACTCAGAAACGTATGACAATGAGCTCGGCTGTTGCCACCGTACAGGGGGATAAGATTAAGGCTCCTGTTGCTAATGTGTCCAATCAGTTGGGAGGACAGATACCGGGCATTATTACCCGTCAGACTTCCGGTGAGCCGGGAAAAGATGAGGCAACTGTGTTGTTGCGTGGAAATAAACCGCTGGTTCTGGTCGATGGTATCGAACGCCCGTGGGAAAAAGTAAACCAGGCTGATATTGAATCTATTTCTGTACTGAAGGATGCTGCTGCGGTTGCTCCTTACGGTTTGAAAGGGGCCAATGGTGTAATCCTGATTAATACGAAACGAGGAAAAGAAGGTAAAGTAACCTTGACTTATGATGGTTCGGTTGGTTTCCAGACTCCGATGAATACTCCTGATTTCCTGAATGCTTATGATGCATTGACCTTATACAATGAAGCATTGAGAATGGATGGACGTGACAAAGAAGTATATGGTGATGATCTGCTGCAGAAGTATAAGGATGGTACTGACGACCGTTACAAAAATACAGACTGGATGGATGAGTACATGAAGACTACCACTACTACTCGTCACAATGTCTCTCTGAGTGGTGGTAATAAGTTTATCAATGCGTTCGCCTCTTTCGGATATATGTATCAGGGCAGTATGATGGGTAAAGATACCGGATATGACAGATTTAATCTCCGTTCTAATGTCGATTTCCATCCGATAGACATTACTAAAGTGAGTGTTGATATCAATTTGGCTTACGATACTAAAAAGAGCCATTATTATGATGGTAAAAAGATGATGGAAGACCTGTATCGTTTGTGTGCTCCGACAGTTCCCAATATGGTTGGCGGAAAACCGGCCATGCAGGGTGGTGGTTCCAGTATGTATATGGGAGTACATGATGGAGCTGATAAGACATACAATAATAACTTTCAGAATATAACAGTTTCTTTAGATCAGCAACTGCCATTTCTGAAAGGTTTGTCTGCAAAAGCTTTATTCAGTTATGACCGTCAGATTTATGATGCAAAAGAATGGCAATATCCTTTCACAGCTTATGCCTATAATGATGCCGGTGAAATTGAAGAACAACAAGGTGGTGAAGCGAAACCGTCTCTTAACATCACAAATAAGCAATGGACTTATTATACTATTCAGGCTCATTTGAATTATGAAAGAAGATTTGGTAAGCATGAGGTTGGTGTATTAGGTGTATTTGAAAGGAGATGGGGGAATACGGTAGAAACCAAAGCCGGTAGAAAGAACTATGATTTTATGATTCCGGAATTGAATATGGGTAGTCCGGTTGCGGAATTTATCAGCAACTCCGGTACCACCACCCGCTTTGGTCAACAGGGATATGTTATGCGTCTGAATTATAACTATGCCCAGAAGTATATGCTTGAATTAGCAGGACGTTATGACCAGACTTACCAATATGCTCCTGACCGTAGAAGTGCATTTTTTCCTTCCGTATCTTTAGGTTGGAGACTTTCTGAGGAATCATTTATAAAAGATAATTTCTCATTTATCAATAACTTAAAGTTGAGAGCTTCTTATGGTAAATCTGGTAATCCTGTCGGTGATGCATTTTCTTATCTTTCACAATATAAAATTGAAAATGGTGCAGTGTTCGGCAAAAATCCTACCCAATTGCAGAGTTTGGTGGAGGGGGCTGAACCTAATATTTTCCTGACTTGGGAAACAGTCTGGAAAGCTAATATAGGTTTAGACATAAATTTTTGGAATGATTTGTTGATTGCTGAGTTTGATGTATACCGGGATAAGCGCACGGATAAAATTTTGAGTCCGAATGCGATCGTATCTTCTGAATATGGTATTGGACTGGCTAAGGAAAACGCTGGTGAGGATGAAAGATATGGTTTTGATGCAGCATTGAGTAGCCATTATACTTTCAATTGTGGATTAAAGATGTCTAATTCGATTTCTTTCGGGTTTACTCGTGACAAGCAGATTGAGATTCGTGAAGCTCCCGGAACTAAGAATAATCCAAGAAAGCGTAAGACCGGGCAACCGAGTGGACGCACGTGGGGATATAAAGCTGCCGGATTATTTAAGGATCAGGCAGATATTGATAACTGGGCTTATCAGAAGGGCGTATTACCTGGTGATATCAAGTATGTGGATATCAATGGTGATGGCAAGATTGATAGTGAAGACCAAGTTATTATTGGTTTCAACGAGACTCCTGAAGTGATGTGGGGGTATAACCTTCGTTTGGAATATAAGAACTTCGATTTCAGTATGTTCATTCAGGGAGCTGGTGGTTCTGACTATTATTTGGGTAGCAATGGAGACCGTAATGTCCGTTATCCATTCAAGGATGCCATTCATCCGCGCCGTGAACACTTGGATTCATGGACAGAAGCTAATCCGAATCCAAATGCAAAATATCCGCGTTTGTCTGCCTCTATCCGTAACCAGAACTATGAAACGTCCTCTTATTGGATGGTAAATACTGCTTATGTGAAACTAAAATCATTGCAGATTGGCTACACTTTTAAACCGCAATTACTGAAGAAAGCCAAGATGCAGAGTTTACGTTTATATGCTGATTTCTATAATTTGTGGACCATTTATAGCAAAATGCCTGACGACTTTGATGTTGAAAACCAAGCTTTCAACTCATATCCACAACAGATTATCAGCTCTTTTGGTGTAAGTGTAACCTTTTAATGCATTAAAATTATGAAAAAAATAATATATGGTATCCTTTGTTCCATACTTTTGTTGAATGCTTCGTGCACGGATTTTATGGACAATATAAAACCAACGAATTCTGTTACCGATGAAGGTATCTGGTTGACAGAGTCGAGTGCTATGCTGTTTATGAGTAAAGTTTACAGAGACTTGGATGGACCTTATTATAGCGTAAATGGTTTGAACGACCATGCTGTTGATATCCTGTTTACGGATGATTGTATCCAGATTGGTGAGAAGGCGTCTAATCAATGGAATCTGTTTGACTTCAATGCTTCTTCTGCTCCGATTGACAGATGGGGTAATCGTTATTCTTCTATTCGTAGAGCTAACATTGCTTTGAAGAACTTGCCGGACTCTCCGCTACCTGCTAATGTGAAAGAACGTTTGATGGGAGATTCATACTTTCTGCGTGCAATGTTCTATCTGGAATTATTCCGTTATTATGGAGCGGCTATACTGATTGACAAACCGCTTGATCGCAATACGGATGATATTTTCCTGGCTCGTGCTACACCGGAGGCTACATTGCAGTTCATTATTTCTGATTTCCAGAATGCTGCCGATCGTTTACCGGTGACGGTGCCTGATGACGAATTAGGGCGTGCGACTAAGGGAGCTGCATTGGGCATGATGGCGGCCACTTATTTATATGCAGCCGGAATCATAGATTCCAAATATTATGCAGATGCGGCTAAAACTGCCCGTGTTTTAGTTAGTGGTGATCTGAAAGGTACTTATTCTTTGTTCCAGAATGGGTTTGCTGAGATGTTTTATGAGGATAATGAACACAATAGTGAAGTTATTTTTGATATCCAGTTTGCATATCCCTATAGATGGTCGAGTGCACAGACGGTTTTGGCTCCGCCTGAGCCCGGCACACCGGCTGAATATGGATGGAGCAAAGACCACCCGACTGCAAGTCTGGCTGATGAATTTGAAATGGTTACCGGTGAACCTTTTGATTGGAATAATCCGGAACATGCTGCAGCTCCTTATGAGAATCGTGACAAGCGCTTCTATGCAACTCTCCATTACAATGGAAAACCTTGGAAAAACAAGATATTGTATACAGCCCAGAATACTCCGGGCAATCTGAATCTGAAGGAGAACCCCAACGGAATGTATAGTGCTGGTAAACCTTCATGCACAAAAACCGGGTATTACATTGGGAAATATATGAATCAGGATGTGCTCTGCGGCTATGATAATCGTGGGCGTGGTGTAGGCGGCGGACATAACTTTATCGTTTTGCGTTATGCAGAAATGTTGCTGACCTTGGCCGAGGCAGAGAACGAAGTGAATGGACCGACTGCTGAAGTATATGGTGCAATAAATGAAATACGTGCCCGTGCCGGACAACCTGCACTTCCTGCAGGCTTGGACAAAAGTGAAATGAGAAAACGTATTCGTCATGAGCGTCGTATAGAACTGGCTCTTGAAGGTAAAAGATGGTTTGATATTCAGCGGTGGAAGATTGGTGAGGAAGTGTTGAATAAGGATGCACAAGGTTGCCTTGTGACTTACATTCAACGCCCTGATGGAGAAATCGTTCCTACTTATGAAACGGTATTTGTATGCAAGAAGACATTCATGGCACCTCGCGACTATTTGCTGCCGATTCCACAGTCTGCGCGTGACAAAAATCCTAATTTGGACCAGAATCCTTTGTGGTAAATGATGATTGTATAATTTAAAAGTAGCTATAAGATGAAAAAGATACTATTTTTTATGTTCGTTGCTTTGGCGCTGACTTTTGTGTCATGTGGAGATGATGACTATGCAGTAGACGAAGCTTATGAAAAAGCAGAGATTACAAATGTGACAGTATATAATAGAGCAGAGGGAGTTATGAGTGATAAGACTCAGATTGACTCTGAAGCTGGAACTGTCACGGTTACTCTGAAAAAAGACGCTGATATTACTGATCTGAAGATGATAGCAACCATTTCTGCGGGAGCAACCCTGACTCCGGGTATGGCTGTTGGTTTTCAAGATTATTCTACTCCCCGTACA
>OGRF01000952.1_pt1 | contig 21582 bp, 39 predicted proteins | sample 1553381 | NCBI WGS metagenome assembly OGRF01 (sample SAMEA2580060, study PRJEB22360) | human gut metagenome | biome: human gut; feature: human-associated habitat; material: faeces | place: Denmark | collected 2008/2010
GTGGGATGTCATCGGCGGCGAGTGCATGCCCTTCAGCCAGAATTTCGCCTGCCCTGAGCACGGCATTTCCATCAGCGATTTGTCACCCCGGCTCTTCTCCTTCAATAACCCTCTGGGTGCCTGCGAGAAGTGTACCGGCCTCGGCACCTTCATGCGGGTGGACGAAGAGCGCATCCTGCCCAACCGGGACCTCTCGATTCGGGAGGGGGCTATCAAGGCCAGCGGCTGGTACTACGCCGAAGGCTCTGTAGCCGAGATGTATTATCTGGGTCTGGGCAAAAAATACGGCTTTACGCTGGATACGCCCATTAAAGAGATGAGCACTGAGGCCGTCAACGCCCTGCTCTACGGCACCAACGAAGAAAAAATCGAGATGCACCGCACGAATGAGTTCGGCAGCGGCGTCTATTATAATACCTTTGAGGGCATCGTCGAGAACCTCGAGCGCCGCTTCCGCGAGACGAACAGCGAGTGGATGAAGGAGGAGATCGGCAGCTTCATGTCGGGCGTCGAGTGTCCCGACTGCCATGGCAAGCGCCTGAAACCGGTGGTGCTGGCTGTGACCATCGGCGGCAAAAACATCAGCGATTTCTGCGAAATGTCGATTCGGGACGAGCTGAAATTCATCGCTGACAATGAGCCGAACCTGACCGAAAAGCAGAAGCAGATCGGCGGGCAGATCATGAAGGAGATCCGGAACCGCCTGCAGTTTTTGCAGAGCGTGGGTCTGGATTATCTCACGCTGGCCCGCTCAGCAGGCACTCTTTCCGGCGGCGAGAGCCAGCGCATCCGCCTGACCACTCAAATCGGCAGTGCGCTTTCCGGCGTGCTCTATGTGCTGGACGAGCCGTCCATCGGCTTGCATCAGCGCGATAACGACAAGCTTATTGCCACCTTGAAAAATCTCCGCGACCTCGGCAATACGGTGATCGTGGTAGAGCACGATGAAGATACCATGCGCAGCGCGGATTATATCGTGGATGTAGGCCCGGGCGCAGGCGTGCATGGCGGTGAGATCGTAGCCGCTGGCAGCGTGAAGGACATCTGCAAGGCAAAGCGCAGCATCACCGGTGATTATCTCTCCGGCCGCAAACGCATTGCCGTACCGCAGACCCGCCGCACCGGCAACGGCAATTACCTTACTGTATGGGGTGCACGGGAAAATAACCTGCGCAATATCGACGTGAAATTCCCGCTGGGAGAGTTTATTTGCGTTACCGGCATTTCCGGCTCCGGCAAGTCCAGCCTCATCAACGAAATTCTGTATAAGACGCTTGCCTGCGAGCTGAACGGTGCGCGTTCCCGCGCAGGCAAATGCGATGGGGTAGAAGGGCTGGAATTTGTGGATAAGGTCATCGGTATCGACCAGCAGCCCATTGGCCGTACGCCGCGCTCCAATCCGGCCACTTATACCGGTGTGTTCAATGATATCCGCACGGTATTCTCCCAGACACAGGATGCCAAAATGCGCGGTTACGGCCCGGGGCGTTTCAGTTTTAATGTCAAGGGCGGCCGCTGCGAAGCCTGTGAGGGCAACGGTATTCTGCAGATCGAGATGCACTTCCTGCCGGATGTGTACGTGCCCTGCGAGGTATGCAAGGGGGCGCGTTACAACCGCGAAACGCTGGAAGTGAAGTATAAGGAAAAGACCATCTCCGATGTGCTGAACATGACCGTGGAGGAAGCAGTGGTATTCTTTTCCAACCAGCCCAAGATCGCCCGCAAGCTGCAGACCCTGCTGGACGTGGGTCTTGGTTATGTAACACTCGGCCAGAGCGCCACCACCCTTTCCGGCGGCGAAGCACAGCGCGTGAAGCTGGCCAATGAGTTGGCCCGCCGCAGCACTGGCAAGACCGTGTATATTCTGGACGAGCCTACTACCGGCCTGCATATTGCAGATGTGCACCGCCTGATCGAGGTGCTGCAGAAGCTGGTAGATGCGGGCAACACGGTTATTGTCATCGAGCACAATCTGGATCTTATCAAGTGCGCCGACCATATCATTGACCTTGGCCCTGAAGGCGGCAGCGCAGGCGGCGAGATCGTGGCCGAAGGCACGCCCGAACAGGTGGCAGAGGTGCCAGGCAGCTTTACCGGTCAATATCTGAAACCGCTTTTGGAAAAAGACAAGCTTCTGCAAGCGAAAGAGCAAAAATGAATAAAGCGCGTACTTTCGCAAAAATCAGACTTTTTACGAAAAAAGCAAAGAAAATTGTAAAAATCTGTTGACAAAACTGCTGTATCTGAGTATAATATTTCATGTCGCCACGCTTCGGTAGGGAAGCGGCGGTCGATATCCGGGTGTAGCGCAGTTTTGGTAGCGCGCTTGAATGGGGTTCAAGAGGCCGTGAGTTCGATTCTCGCCACTCGGACCATTTGCTTCTCAGTCGAACAGCCTTCGGGCTGGTTCGACTGGGGAGCTTTTTTCATTTTTCCACAATCTTCCTCGGCAATGTTGAAATAGATGGTCAGTTCTGTGTTGCTCACCTCAATCTTGCTGACAAAGGTATCGATCAGGCGGCGGCGGTATGCCTTGGTTTTCTCGCTGGGGGCAATGAGAAACTGTTCCAGCAGGTACAGAACTTCTTCCTTGGAGAAGACCGGGAACTTCGGCTCAGATTCCAGCGACGACAGCTGATAGGACAGCGTGTTGGCCTGCTGTTCCAGTTCGGCAAGGCGGTTGGTCAGCATAGCCCCGGCGGTGCCGTTCTCCAATGCAGACAGCAGGTTCTTTGCCTTGCGCTGCACGTCGGCAAGCTCGTGCTGCAATGCTTCCTTCTCCGGGTTGGGCTGGTTCAGTTCGGCGGTCTGGGCTTCGATCACACTGTCTGCAATGCGATCCATCACGTCCGGTTGCAACACGTCGTTACAGACGGTGCGGATCACCAGACCTTCCAGCTCGTCCTTCGGGATGTTCCGGCGGTGGCAGTCCTTGCACGGACAGTTGTAGTAGAAGTACACCTCGCCGTTGCTGCTGTGGCCGGACACGCCCTTCATGGCAGTGCCGCACTCGCCGCAAAACAGCTTGCCGGACAGGATGTAGTCCGCGCGGTCATTGCGCGGGGAACGGCTCTGGCGGTTACGAATAAACATCTTCTGCGCCCTCTCCCATAGATCGTCGTCGATAATGGCCGGTACTGCGCCCTCAATGCGCACGTCAAACTTGGGGCTGACATACACGCCCCGATACACCTCGTTTTGGATGATGCGCACCACGCTGGACTTATTGAACGGGTTGCCCCGGCTGGTGCACAAGCCCTGTTCATTCAGGTGTGCAACGATAGCAGAGGACGCAGCCCCGGCGGCGTACTGCTCAAAGATATACCGCACGGCGGCAGCCCCGGCAGGGTCGATGATATACTTCTTGTCCTTGTCCACGGTAAGGCCAAGGGGGCGGGAACTGCCAATAGCCTTGCCCTTCAAGGCGCTTTCCCGCATACCGCGCCGCACCTTCTCGGCCAGTTCGGCGGAGTAGTATTCGGCAAGGGCTTCCATCAAGCCCTCTACAATGATACCGCCGGAACCTTCAACGTTGGCTTCTGCGGCATAGAGCAGCTCCACGCCGTTGTCGCGGAGCTTCTTTTTATAGATGATGCTGTCATACCGGGAACGGGCAATGCGGTCTGTTTTCCAGCAGATCACATAGTCGAACATCCCTTTCCCAGCATCGGCAATCATCTGCTGGAACTCCGGGCGGTCGTCCGTCTTGCCGGAGATATGCCGGTCAATGTATTCGTGCAGAATGACCATGCCGTGGATACGGGCGTAGGTCTCGCAGTCCCGGCGCTGGCCCTCAATGGACTGCTCCGTTTGATGACTGCCGCCGCTGTAGCGGTAGTAGGCAACAAGCCGCTTGCCGCCGGATGGATTTTTCTTTGGCATACTATACCACCTTTCAAGCGGTAAAAACTTTCGTCTAATCAGTCACGGATTTGAGACGAAAGCAACTATTTGAGATGAAAAAGTTAAACTCATTCCAAAAATATCATAGTTTTCAACTATTTATAGAAGTGGAGTTGCATTAAAAAGCAGAACTCGTTCATCAAAGCCCCGCCTTTTTCGACAGAGAAAGACGGGGCTTTGCCTTTACATAGCGTTGAACAGGTCAATCACTTCCTGGGGAAGGTTGTCGGTCTGCATGAGAACCATGCCTTTGTGAGCATAAGCAGGGAATGAGCCAAAGCCTTCCATGATAACGGCGCCGTCCTTTTCGGCAGTCAGATAAGCGTCGGACGACGGATCAAAAGTATACACCTCAATGTTATAATCGGGTGTTTTGTATTTGTAACCGTCTACGCCGCCGATAAGTTCAGCAGCCATACGAACCTTTTCCGTATAAGCAATGCCGTTCTCGGAAAGCACGGCTTCAAAATCGTAAAATGCATCATTGACCGGCGCAGAAGATGAAACGGCAACAGAAGAAGTGGGTTCCAAGGAATTGGATGCGGTGGACGAAGTGACGCTGGATGCAGGCACGGAACTGGAAGAACTGCCACAAGCGGAAAGAAGGAGAACGGTGGCACAGGAAACAGCAAAGACAGAAATTTTTCTCATAAGATAATACCTCCATAGAATAATTTATATACACGAAAAAGCCTACCGGGTCTGTCCCCCGGTGGGCTTTTTCTTTTTACCAATTACAATTATCAGAGAAGATTATAATACTTTGCGAGCAAAAAACGCGTATAGGAAGGGCAGGCGCTTACACCGCCGCACCAATTCTGAACCGTGCGGCGAGGAATGCCCGCATTTTTTGCAAAGTCGGTCTGGGAAAGGCTAGTGCTTTTCACAAGTTCATCAAATGGCATTTTGGCAAGGTCCCAGATTTTACAGAGCCGCTCCTTCTCTGCGTCCAGATCGACACAGCCGCAGGCATCATCGGGAATGCTGAGGGTGACGTTAGAGAGAAACGCTTCCTTTATGCGCGTTTCAGACGCAATGGAAAAAAGTTCGCCAGCAGAATACATAAAGAATCTCCTTTCAGGCTTCCTTTACGGGATGGACAACAACGGGCAGATCGTCGTCAACGGAACCGACGAAAATCGGAGGGAGCCATTTCAGAACCAGACGCCGGTTTTCAGCATCCGACTTTGCGCCAGTCCAGAAATGGTGCCAGTGTCCGCGCCGGACATGGGGACGCTTCGGGGCGTGGCTTCCGTCACGGGCGGGGCTTTCCTCGCTTTGCGGGCGGCGCTTCTGCGCTTGAAGAGCCGGGCCGGTCACAAAGCCAACGTCCCACTTTCTGATTTCGACATAGCGGTCTTTGATCTCGCTGCCGTTGCTGCGCTTCATGACACTTTCCTGCTCCGGATCAGGAACGATTTCGGCATTGCAGGCGCAAAGGTAGAGAACGACCTGCAAGGAACAGCGCAGAAGAAGCATCACAGAATCGCGTTGTTCAAGCTCCTGCCGACCACGCGCCTGTATCTCTGCGTTTTTGCTGAGAAGTTTCCTGCGGTTCATCCGGTCAAAGTATTCCGACAAGTCGGGGCTATCCAGCGGGATGTCAAAGGGATAGATTTTGCCTTCCTTCCCGGCAAAGATGAAGCTCATAAGCTCCTTCCGGGTCTGAGTGTCCCAGCCGATATAGAAGAAAAAGCCATGGACACCGGGAAGGTAAGCGTCAAGCCCGGCGGTCTCTACATAAAAGCAGGGGTAAGGCAGATAGTCTACCGCTGCTGCCGGGATAGAAGTATCGTCCTGCTCGTAAAGAATTCGTGCAAGGTCTGGGTCAAGAACAAAAACCTCTTTGTCTTTGCGCCACTGCGCAAGAGCAAGAACCAGAGAGGGATAGGGAATATCCACCCTGCCACCCTTTGCCTTGCCCGCTTGACAGGCGATGCACGCCGCTGTGGCGGTTTCCACCGGCGCGAAGATGCGGCTGGAGCACTTTGCATTCTTCAAACCAAGGGGCCTTGCAAGGTCGATCATCTGCCAGACCTTCGGAATTTTGCTTGACACATCTTTCAAAAGCAACAGCGGAGGATAGTCTTTTGAACCGGAAAGTTTCTTCGGCATTCCAGCGCCCCCATTCAAAATATTTTACAAGATAAGATTACACCAATATGGTGCAAAAATCAATAGGATAAACAAAAGAAAAAGCCTACCGGGCCTGTCCCCCGGTGGGCTTTTTCTTTTTGCGCGGATTTACTGGTGATTCTTCAGCCACTCAGAAGCGGCGCGTTGAAGAACTAACCGGCGGTAGTACACGATTCGCTCTCCGGCGGCTCGTTCTTTTCCCGAAGGGCTTTGAACTCGTCGCTCTCGGCAATGCGCTGGGCTTCCTTATCAGGTATTGCTGTGCTCTGGGCTACGGATTCTGTGGAACGGTCAAAAACGTTATGTACATACTTCAGGATCACGTCCCGTTCCTGCGGGTCCAGATCAAGGAACGCTTCAATTACGGAACGCTGCTCCCTGCTCAGATCGTATTCCGTGGACAGCCGATCCAGCACGCTTGCCCGGGACTGCTCAAACATTTCGCCCTCACCAGTGCGGAGCCACGTTTCTTTCACGCCAAACTCCCGGCAAATAGAGCGAATGGTCTGATCCGTGGTGCCATTGACGCCATTTTCAATACGACTGACCGCAGACTTGCCCATGCCAATTACCGCACCAAATTCTTCCATCGAAAGATTTTTCTCCTTTCGGAGAGCTTTTATTCTTTCGCCGATGGTCATTTTACATTGTTCACCACCTTTCTGCAAATTCATTATAGCAGAAAAAGTTCCGAAAATCAACCAAAGAATACCAGAAAACCATTGACAAGGTTCCGAAAATTGACTATAATGACATTGTAAAGTTCCGACAGGCAACGCAAGAGCAACAGAAAGGGGGCGAAGCAGACGTGACACTGAAACCTGAGCACATTGTAGAAGAGCTGAACAGAACGCCGAAGTTGAAGCGCGACCTCGTTATGAAGATGATGGAGGTCATGCTGGACAGCGAAGCGTTTCTGGAAGCGTACCCGACATTATACGATCCGCGCATTGCAGACGTTGACCTTGAATACCGGGAGAAAGTCTGTGAGGAAATGGCGCAGATCATCGTGCGGCTGTTCCACAAAAACAAAGTTCGCCCGGACGACGCAGAGAAAGTGCTCGACCGGGCGCGGGAAGATTATCTGGAAACGTGCGTCCACTCCGACAAGTCGTGAGGAAGCTCTTTCAAATTGGAAGCAGCGGCGCAGCCGGTGGCACGGCAGTACACGTTGTCAGCTTCAATCTGCGGAGTTGGACAGGCTTCCCAGATAATGCCGTCGTACAAAAATCCGTATTGGCCGTCATCCGTGCGGACGATGTACAGCGGGCCGATGGGCGAATCGTAGACCCACATATTTATAATACCTCCTTCCTGCCCTGATTATAGCACGGCGGGAAGGGGCGGACAACAAAGGAGAGTGAAAAGAATGAGCGAGAAGGACAAGAGCCAGAGTAAGGAAATGGCCGAACTGCTGGCAGAGAACCCGGAAGCGGCGACCTATATCGCAGGCGTGGTTCAGGGCATGAAGCTGGCAAAGGCTGGCGCACAGGCACAGGAAGACAGAAAGGAGAGCGAACCGGCATGAGGAACTTTATCATGTGGTTCTACGGTGTGGATGCCGCCCAAGCAGCCGCACGGGAGCCGGTGGCGTGGTTTGCGCTGATCGTCACAATTGCCGCCCTGCTGACATGGGGCTGGTGCAGCATCAGCTACACCACGAAGCTGGAACAGAAGGTGAACCTGCTGGAGGAACGCGTCCGGCGGTATCGCTGGGAGTGCGAACGCTTAGAGCTGGAAAAGCAGCTGAAGCGGGAGCGTGCCAGATGATGGGCGCGGCGGCGGTGGCGGTCGTCGTGGTGTGTGCGGCGATGTACACCATCTTTGAAGTGATAGAGCGCAGGAAGCGCAAAAAGTTTGCAGAGGATATCCGGCGCTACATCCAGAACCACAAGGGGGAATGGACCAGTGATAATCAAGACCTGCGTTGACTGCGGGGCGGTGATCCTTTCAAATAACGTCACCGCCCGGCGGTGCCCCGTTTGTGCAGAACGATTCGCGGAACGGGCACGCAAGAAGTATAAGAACCCGCCCGCTGATCCACTGACCGCCGATGTGCGCAAGGCGGACGCGGCGGGCAAGTCATACGGGTACTGGCGCTTGGACGAACTGCTGAAAGAGCAGAAGGCCCGGGAAGAGCTGGATAATCTGATCGAGAGGAACAGGGAGCGGAGGGAGCAGAAGGAACATGGACAACAGCAAGAAAAGGCATGACGGCGGGGCGTACCGCCGGTTCGACACGCTGACCACGCTGTACTGCCGCCCGTGCAAAGACCGCCGGAAGTCCCGGAAGACGCAGCAGCACAAGAAAAAGAAAGGCAGGAAGAACAGATGATCCTGATTATGCTGATCGCAATTCTGGCGGGAACGCTGGTTCTGGCTGTGATCCTGACCGCTCTGCTGTGCTGGGTACTGGCAACACCGGCGTTCTGCGGCGGGACGGTGGCGCTGATGTGGCTGATCCTACTGCTGGGCGGCGTGCTGATCGGCGGAAGAGACCCACGAGATTAGCCGCAAAGGTCTGGGCGCACCGAATCACGCCCACCATGCAGCCGGAAACGTGGGGACGCAGACGGCTGCCCCGGCCATTCCGACAGTCGGGGGTCCTACCTACTGGGGACTGAAAGAATACATAGGGCGGCCCGCATGGGTGGGCGGCAGCCTGTCAAGCCGCCCGTTTTATGGAGTATGCAGGCGCGTCCGGGGGTGTAGCCCCGGAACCGGTTCAACCCCGGAATGCTCCACCAGACCGAAGATTCACCGAAAAGAAAGGAAGTTCATTATGGGCAAGAGCATTGCGAAGCTGGTCGTGAAGATGAAGAGCGAAACTTCGCTCAGCGTGGAAACAATGGGAGACAGTGCGAATCAGGTTTTTATGGCAGCCGCAGCGGTTGCACATACCATCACAGACACCAGCAACGGCAACCGCAAGAAGGCAGAAGCCGTCATGTCCACGGCGAAAGCTATCATCGACGCGCTGTTTGAATCCATGTGGAAGCGCGAGTATGGCAACGCGCCTGCCACTGAACCTGTTGCCACTGCCGCCACGGCAGAAAAGCGGAATGATCCTTCCGCCAGCCAGCCAGGCGACATGGACAGCATGATGGAGAAGATTATTGCCGACGCAATGAAGCAGGCAAAAGAGAACCCGGGCCAGGCACAGGGCGTGATGTTCAGGGTTCCGGCAGGTGATATGCCCATGGAAGAAGTGGTAAATCACATCATCAGTGCGGCGAACAAGCAGGCACGGAAAGACCAGAACGGAGGTTGATCCTATGGCGAAAGTAACAGGCGCTGTCAGTGTGCCGCTGCTTGCGATACTCCGGGAGTTTGCCGCAACGGCAGACCTGACCGGGCGGCCCACCAGATACCCGGAGGGCGCTGCACAGTTTGCGGCGCGGAAGGAACGGAAAGCCAATGACGACGATTGATCCCGAACACGGCACGCGGGAATGGTCTGAAGACCCGGTGGGCGATTTGATGAAAATGCGCCAGATAATTATAGACTCGTTTGAGAAAATCACAGAGAGTGTCAAACGCTTCTGTGAAGGTCTGGACGATTTGACATACACGCTTTTGCCGCCGGAAACGCCCGGATGGGCCATTCACAACAAGCGCCGTTACCGGACACGCAGGGTTCAACCAAAGCTCCATCTGAACACGGTGCCGCTGGGCACTGGCACTTACTTATATAAGGCAAAAGAAATGAAGAACCTTGCTAGGTCAACAAAGACCCATCCAGCCCCGAAGAAGGGCGAACAGTGTCAACACACGTTCCGTATCACGTCGCAGCGGTGCGCGCCCTGCGACGGGTACAACAAGGAATGCGAAGAATACAGTGTGACGCACCACAAAACAAACTGAATGTAACCGCCCGGCCAGAGTTTTCAGCAGATAAGCAGCAGTTGTCATGTGTGAAGGCCGGGCGGTTTTTATATGGCGCAGGGTGTGCCCGCAGCACGCTGGGAGCGGGGTCGAACCCCGCCTGCGCCGCTTTGCTCGCATATTCCATGGAAGCCGGTCAAGGTTTCATCTTCCAAAACTGGCAGGGAAATACGGATGCTGAAAAAGCAGCGCTAACCTTCCGTATAAGGCGGTGAAAATCCGACCTGTCCGTATTTCCTAAACCGTGCCCGCATGGCAGTCCGGCATAAGCTGAACGGCACGTCGCAGCGTGAGCGCAGAAACGCCCTGTCCCAATTGCCCAGGCAAAAGGCAGCAGACCCGACCGCAACGGGTCGCCCCACCGCGCCACCTCTCTTGCGCGGTGGGTTTTGATATGCGGGTGTAGTAAGGAAGTTGCCTGCCGTCCTGATCCCCCAGCGGCAGGCAAGCCGGTTCGATTCCGGCCACCCGTGCAAGAACAAAAAGCAGAAGGGAGAAGAACAATGACGTATTACGATGCGATTGACATTCTTGTAAGGTTGTCGAGTGCAAGGTGGACACCGGCGGAAATGCCAAAAGATGATGATATCAAAAACGCAATCAGAATTGTTGCAGCGGTTCGCGTGCCGCATGGCTGCACAAGGGATGAACTTCACGCGGCGCTCTGGTGGCTGACGACTAAATCTAAAGAGGTGGAGAAATGATCCACCTTGGAGATATCACAAAGATACATGGCGACCAGATAGAACCTGTGTATTGTATCACCTTCGGCAGTCCATGTCAGAATTTATCCATTGCAGGACGCAGGGCAGGACTTGCGGGAGAACAGTCTGGATTGTTCATGGAAGCGGTTCGGATCATCAAAGAAATGAGGAGGGCGACACATGGAAGTTATCCAGTTGTCGTTATTTGGGAAAATGTTCCCGGAGCGTTCAGTTCAAACGGCGGAGAAGACTTCCGCACCGTGCTGGAAGAACTTGCCCGCGTGGAAGAACCAGACGCTTCAATTCCTAGACCTCCGAGGGGGGGCAGATGGAGCAAAGCCGGAGCAATTGCCGGAAATGGATGGTCCTTGGCTTGGCGACAGCTCGACGCTCAATATTGGGGAGTGCCCCAGAGAAGAAAACGTATCGCTCTTGTCGTGGATTTTGCAGGTGGACGTGCCGGAGAAATACTATTTGAGCGCGAAAGCTTGCCGGGGCATTCTGACCAGAGCATCCCGACGTGGCAAGAAGCTGCAAGAACTGCTGGAAACCGCCCTGCTGGAAATGATCGAATGGTGGGCCAGCAGGGGGGGCAAGCCTACACCTTGAAAATCCGGTCAGGCTGTGCCGGGGGCGGCAAAGGTGCACTGGTGCAGACCGAAAAAACAGGAACACTTTCGACGCTACAGGATCAGACCCTTTTTCAGCCGGTCTATTGCCTGGCAGGAAACATTATTGATCGCTCTGAAACGGCCGGCGCAAATGGTTCCGGCGTGAAGGAAAACCAGAGCTACACGCTGAACACTGTTGACCGTCCAGCAGTAGCGTATAAGGTCTTTGATGCACGGGGAAACGGTGATGGCAAGACAGTGCCGACCATTACCGGAGACCATGAAAGCAGAGTGACGGACTACACAGCCATCATAACTGAGCGTCAGACATTCAGCGAACAGTCTTACAGCTACTACAAGAAAAGCGACAAATGTTCAACCATGAAAGCAAAAGTCGGGAATGTTGGAAATGGTAGCGAGTGTCTAATTGCAGAGAAAACTATTCACTGGATCGTCCGGCGGTTGACACCAACAGAATGCGAACGCCTGCAAGGCTACCCGGACGGGTGGACGGACATTGGAGAGTGGACGGACACCAAGGGCAAAAAGCACAAGCCTGCGGACAGCCCGCGGTATAAGGCATTGGGAAACAGCATTGCGCTTCCGCAATGGTTCTGGATTGCCCAGAAAATGAAGCAATACCTTCCGGCGGGCGCAACGCTGGGTAGCTTGTTTGACGGAATCGGTGGCTTTCCTCTAGTGTGGGAGACTACATACGGGAAAGGCACGGCACGCTGGGCAAGTGAAATAGAAGAGTTTCCAATCGCGGTGACGAAAAGGAGGTTTGGAAATGACAGCGAAAACGAAGGCAATTCTGGTACTGTTCTTTGCGGCGGAAATTGTCAATGCCACAAAAGTTGCGGTGATGCAGAGACGCATTGATGATCTGGAAGGGCAGCGCATTATCTATGCTGCACGTTTGGCAAACTGGCAAGACAGAGCAATTCAGGATGAAGAAGTTATCGACCAGTTACAGACTGCCGCCAATGAAAATGCCCTGCCGGATGGGCTGACAAAGGAATATGCCGGGGAATTTCTGTGCACGGCATACTGCACAGAAAAATACCAGCATATCTGCGGGGAGGGGCACGGCATCACCGCCAGCGGCCAGCCGATTCAGGCAGATGTGACAGTGGCGGCAGATCAGGCACTTCTCCCCTACGGCACGGTTTTGTATATAGAGGACGTTGGGGTCCGTGTTGTGCAGGACAAGGGCACGGGGGTGCAGGGCTATCACCTCGACGTGGCGGTTGACACCCACGAAAACGCGCTGGCGTGGAGCGGGTACGGCGAACATCGGGTGTGGATCATCCGCGAAGCAGAATGAAAGGTGGGGAGAAAAAGAAGATGGGGTGCGATACCTGCAAAGCTCGAAACCGGTGCGAAACGTATATCCAACCGGGATCAATCATGTGTGTAATCTATCAGATGCAGGAAGGCGGAACGAAGGGGGAACAAGACCAAAGGCAACCGACATTTTGCCCTTATTGCGGGAAACCGCTGAAAATCATTGGCACAGAACGCTTTTGCGACAATATGAAGTGCTGGAACGTATACAAGCCAATGGGGAAATAAGCATAAGGAAAACATGGAGCCGCCCGGCGCGGCGGCTTCTTTTTATATGAGCATGGGACAGGCCCCGCCCGGTTCAAGCCCGGAAATGCCCACCGACAGAAAAAATAAATAGAAGGGAGCAAACGATGGCAAAGTTCAGTATCATGCTGTTTGGAATTGACAGCTATACGAAGGAAAATTTGTATCTGCCGTATAAGCTGGAAGCAAGAAATGCGAATGCAGCAGTCCGCGAAGCAAGGAAACACGCAAAGAGCGCCTACCCTGAGTTCATTGAAGATGGAGAGCCGGACGTGGAGGTGGTGAAAAGATGAAACTTTCTGCACTGGCTGCCCAGATCAAGAACTGCGGTCATTGTGAGGTAATCAAAAACGGCGGCAGAATTTTTGTCGGCATGGGGAGTGCCTTTTACTGCATGGATGGCTACCCCAGAACGCAGGACGCGGGAGAGCTGGGCGCTATGCTGGGCATTCCGCAGAAGAAGATGAAGAACATCTTCTACCATGAAGAATACACCATCGACGGAAAACTGTACGGCGTGAGGTGGGATGACGAGCCGGAACATGAAGGAACCACCTCTGAAATCAAGACCCGGATCGTTATCAACGGAGAAGAACTTATCGCGTTGCGAAATCCTGACGGCAGCGTTGGATTTATCCGGTCGGAACTATTGAAACCTGTGGAAGGCGAACTGAACAAGGAATTTGCGCAGATTTGTGTACGCCCCGCCAATCAGGGGCAACGGTTCATCTATGCCGTGAAGGACGGCATGATCCTTCGGGCACTGATTGCGCCTATGAATATCAAGGACAACGTGGCGGATGATCTGGACGAAATCATAGCGGAGCTGATGTCCAGACGACAAAAACAAATCATCGAAAAGATGCACGATGACTTGCAGGACTTGGCCGACCAGGAAGCGGCTGAGAAAACCGCACAAGTTAAAAATCGGGAGGAAAAATAATGGATGCTGTAGAAAAAGATGTCCGTTTGCTGGTCAAAAAGGAGCTGAGAGCCGCAAACCAGAATTTTCCGATGTTCCATAGCGCACATGAAGGGTGGGCTGTGATCCGGGAGGAAATGAGCGAAGCGGAAGTGGAACGCTATCTGCTGGACAGGTGGATTGAAGAACGCCTGTGGAACGAAGTTAAGGGCGATTTGCAAATCCCGAAAGAAGACCTGAAGGAAATGCAGTACCGCGCCGTCCACATGGCGGTTGAAGCAATCCAGCTGGCGGCGATGATCTGCAAGCTGGAACGGAGTCAGCGCCGGTGGCCGAAAAAGATGGAACAACTTTTCTAAAGAAAGGCGGAAAGAATCATGAACTTGACCAAAGAAACCATCGAAAAGGCAGTTAGCTGGTGGGCTGGAAAACTAATTGACAGCCAGCCGCACAGCAACGGAGATTTGGGCTTTAGCTCCGTTGTGGAATGCTTCCTTGCGGATGTGACAAGACAGGATGTCACACTGGACCAGCTGAACGTATTCAAAAAAGCTCTGGGAAAGCGGATTGAAGAAGCCGCGAAAGAAAACGTTCTTAGCGTTGTTATGGAGTGCGACTACAGACCGTGCAGAATTTTGGCAGAATCCGCAGATGAAGCCGGGATCAGTACGGCGAACTTTCCGTTCAAAACAGCAATGTTTCTTTCTGAAAAAGAGGGCGCTGTAGTGAAAGATGGATATGGTGCATCCTGGGTCAGGATTTGAGGTGGCGGCATGGACAAGAAAAAAGACACACCGGCGGAAGTTGAAACCGTCACGGTGACAATGAGCCGCCCGGTGGCGGAAGCTGTGCAGGCTGCTTGCGAGATGTATCTGCGCCTGCACATGGGCCAGTTTAATGATCTTGCGGAAGACCTCTGCATGGCGAAGCACTATGCCGATATGGATGCAAAGCGATTCAAAAACGCAGAGGACGAAAAAGAAGATTTTTACCGGGCACTGGAAAATCGGAACATGATGCAGGACGACATGGATAGAGCTTACCAGATGTTTGCCTGTCACCCACTTATCGAAGACGGTATGCGCATTCCGTACCGGGCAGAACAGGTCTGGCTGGGTATCCGTCATGCGCTGGCGTGGCACGATAAGCCGGAGGGCGACTGGACGAATGTGAGCTTTGATAAGCCGCTGAACCGGTCGGATCAGCCGCAACCCACTGTGAAGCTGACAACCACCGCAGATCATGAGCCGAAGCGTGATGAAAAGGAAGCAAAAGGCGGGAGAACAAAAAAGTGAGAAGAGATGTCGAGATAAGAATTTGCGATCGTTGCAAAAAAGAAATAATGCTGGATCGGTACAAAAGTGGCTATTCGGAAGCTCTCAGGGCGTGGAAAGAAGGGCCAATCAAAGACACTGACCTTTGCCCAGAGTGCTACAAGCTGTACTCCGAAACGATGACTAAATTTTGGAGGGCAGAAAACAATGGTTAAAGAAATCTGCGAAAGGTGCGGAAAGGTCTATGAAGCCGGTCCGAACACCCACTACTGCAAGGAATGCAGAAAAGAAATCCGAAGCGTGGCAGCAAAGAAGAGAAATCTTTCTGATATGGGACACGCTGCAAGAAAGGAAAAAGCAAATGAGCGAAAGAATGATAATTGATGCCCTGCCGGTCAGAAATAATATTCTGTTGGGAATCATGGAAATAAAAACGGGAAACGTGGTTGTGGATGCGATGATCCAGAGCGCATTTAGAGTTTGCATCGAAGAACTGGACGGCGCACCGGTAGTGGAAGTACCGGAATGGCGGCGGGCGAGTGATCCACCGCCCACCCACAATGAAACCTGGCATGATGGCGATGAAGTTTACTCCGGTGAAACCAGCATGAAGGTGTGGGCATACTGCGCAGATGGCACCCAGCACGATGCTCACTATGAAATCCACGATGGCAACGGACAGTGGTTTGTTGAGGGGAAGGATGACAAGTTCAGTGAACACGGCAACGTGACGCACTGGATGTACTACCCAGCGGCACCGAAAGACTGACTGCCAGAAATTGGCAAAACAAAAGCATAACCTAAAGGGGCGAAAGTCCTCTTTAGGGAGCTTGTATACCCGTTATTTCTGTGACTGTGCTGGTCCACAGAAAAAAATAAACACAGGAAGCTGACCGGGACAGGAGGTGATAGGGATGCGCAGAAACTATATCAGAGAAAAAAAGATTATCTGTGGTGATAGTTATATGGCTGTGTGTCTCTACGCCATTACCCCGCAGGAACGAAATACCAGAGGGAAGAAGCAGAAGAAGTCTGGTGAAAGGCAGAAAGCCCGGAACAAGATGTCTTCCCTGCGGAAAAAGCAAAGAAAGGTTGTTGCGAACTTCACGAAGAATGGGTTCTTCCTTTCCGGGACGTTTGAAGAAGTTTTCTTGCCGGACGACTTTCTGGGATGCGTCCGGGAAACAAAGAACTATAAGCGCCGTGTAATTGCCGCAATCTGCAAGCGGTTCAAGATTGCCCGGGAGAAAATCAAAATGATGCTCTGGGCTGTGCGCAAGGGCAAAGATGGCCGGTTACATATGCACGGCTTTGTAGAGTGCATCGGGCTTGACCAGATCGACCGCCGCGAAGTGCGCGAAATGCTGGAAGACCTCTGGCGTCGCCGTATTCCCGGAACAAACGAGTATGAAAGTCTGGGAACCATGAATGCGGATCGCATTGACATGAAAAAAATTCTGGGAACAGACCAGACAACGCAAGGAAAGTACGGAACGGTCGGGTATATCTACAACCACACAGAGCGTGTCTGCATCGAAACCAAAAACCTGATTTTGCCGGAAGAGCAGGTACCCAATGACACGAAGTGGAGTAGAAAACAACTTCGGGACGCCTGTGGCGATATGCAGAATGACGCCTATTGGTGGAGCCAGCGTTTCCCGGGCTGGAAACTGGAAAAGAGCGTTGTTTACGATCCGGGGGAACTGCACCAGTCTGACCAAACCCGGGAAGACGGCTGGGAAGTAACGGAAGCACAATGCTATGCCATTCTGAGCCGGAAATGGTAAAGGGGGAGACATGAGCACAAGGCTGAACCTTGAAGACCTGCCGCCGCGCTACCGGGCGCAGGCAGAAGCACAAATCGCACGGCGAACAAGGGGAAAGTGCACCACGACGCAGCAGACGTTGGCGGATGCGGCAAAGTCTGCTGGGAAAATCGGGAAAACCTTCGAGAGCCGGGGAGAATACGAGTATTACATATCTGTGATCCTGCCAGGCATTGAATCTGGCAGGATCATCAAGGCAACGCCGCACGTTGCCTTTCCCCTGCTGCCCGCAAAGGAGTATGGCAATGTCAAACTGCCAGCGGCGCGATATACGGCAGACTATGTGTTGGTGTATGCTGATGGCGCGGTGGAAGTGGTAGAAATCAAGTCGAAATTCACCCGGCGGGCACAGCGGGACTACATTTACCGCCGCCGGTTGTTTATTGACCTGATCGCAGAGCCGAAAGGCTATAAGTTCACGGAAATCATCACGCCGGACAGCAAGGATGAAATCCGGGAGTGGAAACGCCTTGCAAAACAGGCAGGAAGGAGCGAAAAGCTGTGACAGATGAAGAAAAGGCAAGGCTTGAGACAAACGCGGTGTTTCTTTGCCGTGAAATCAGCAAAGAAACCGGCCAAATCGCGGTCTATGAGCTGGATATGCCGGTAGATGGTCATACGATCTTCTGCCTGCGCATTCGCCAGCAGTTCAACCCGGAACTGCGGTATTTTGCGGTCGGAGAAAAATTCTACACGGCACACAAGCAAGAAATCATTTCCAGCTTGAAAAAGCACCGGGCGCTGAAAGATAAAATTGAAGCCATGGGGCCTATTGTCGAACTGGGAAGATAAACCGCAGAAAAGAGGTGCAGAACATGGGGAAGCCTAAGAAAAAGCCGCTCCCGGCGTATTTCAAAAAGTCGCTGGGTTTACAGATCAGGCAAAAGCAGGCAGCCCGCCGAAAGGCGGCGCTGGAAGCCAAAAAGGCAGATACCACAAAAAAACAGTAACGGCAGAGCCGCAGGAGGGCGCAGAAGATGCGGATTGAAGATGCAAAAATGGTTTTGGACTACGCGGCGGATATCCAAAAGAAGCTGCGCACCATTGCGGCAGAAAAAGACCTGCTGGAAGGCGATCTGAACTGTCTGCGCGGCATTGAGTACGGCGGAATGCCGCACGGAAGCGGACACAGCGACAGCACCGCAGACATTGCCCAGAGAGCCGAAGAACTGGGGAGCCTTGACCGTTTGCGGGAACTGGAAGTACAAGAAGTGGTGCTGCGTGGGGACTTTGCTGTGATCCGCGCACAAATCTGGTCACTAAAGACTGTGTACACAACAGTGATTTCGGAATTATGGCTGCGTGGCCACAGTTCGGAGGAAACGGCGCATAAAATCGGGTACAGCGTATCGCACACAAAGCGGATAAAAGCAGAAGCTTTGGTGCGGCTTGCTGAAAGCCTTGACGATATGCCGCAGGCGGAAGAAATCCGTGCGCGTGCGTATAATGCGCGTAAGTAAAGCGCACCAGCTCAGAGAATGCAAACGCTGCACCCCGGAAGGGTCTACGAAAAACGTGAAAGCGTTTCACCTTCGCGCGTATGATATAAAGGCAAATTCGGCCGGAAACCATTACGCGTATGTGAAACATTTCCGCGAAACGCAAAAACGCCGCTGGGAAACAAACACGAATACCCGAAACGATGAAAAATGAGCAAAGAAATACCCGGCGGGCTGTATGGCCTACCGGGTATTTCTTTATTCGTCAATTTTCAAGACGTGGATCGTGGGCGGCTCTGGCGTCGTGCGGTAGTAACGACCATCTTCGTAATTCAGGTCTGTCACATGATCCCACCACGAAATACAGCCGTGCTCCCGCTGGGCGCTCTCCATGGCTGCTTTTGCCTGCTGTTCGGTCAAACCATCGAATAATAACCGGCTACCGTCTGCAAAGCTGGCAACAAGTCGCCAAGGAGCGAAAACTTCACCTTCAATCACAAAAACATCTCCTTTTTACGCATTTTGTAAAGCATAGTTCAATTTCTGGCACGAAAAATAGAAAATTCGTTGATGAAAGTATAACACAAAAAGCCCCGGCGGGATACCGGGGCGAGTACGATTAAAAGCAATAGGATTCTTTGCCCAGTGGGCTTTCAAATCCAAAACAAACGACAAAACCGTCGCAAGTTTGCTGAATCGTGTTCAGCTGATAGCTGTGCCCACAAGTATAGCTTGATTTCAAGCGATACTTGAAACAGAAAACGTCTTCACCCCGCCGCCATGCGAGCGCCAGTGAGCGCTTCAGTGCGCGGTCGTCCGGGAAAATGTGCTTTTTGCCAGAGCAGTCAACGAAAAATGGTTTAAACATAACAAAAACCTCCTATTTCATGATGGAAAAGCCCACAAAAACGGGCGAGTTAAGGTTAGGCCTGCTCAAAGTGGGACATGGTGCGCCGGGAAAGCGCAAAAGCGATAGCGGGCACGTCGTCGTCCGTTTCGCTGACGGCCTTGATCGCTTCGGCAATGCGGGTCAGATCGTCAACCGTGATGCCGCCCGGTTTGCGGCTGGACGTGTCCGCGTCGGACAGGATGCGGTCATATTCTTCACAATCGCAGCGGGTACAGTAGTCGTTGGCAATGCAGGCGTAGCGTGCGCCCTCAGCGTCAAGAATGCGGGTCTCTTTGAGTTTCATGTGGGATACCTCCGTGTTATGTATTATCGCTCGTCCCGGTAGGGATTCGAGTTTTTAGATTTGCCGGTCTTGGTATATAGATACCGGGGCCGGTGACGTGTTGCCATTGCGGGCTGGGATGGGGCTGCTTTACGGTGCAACCCCGTCAGAGTATCCGTTTTACTGCTGGCCGTCCAGAACCTCCATGACGCGGTGGGCGGCATACTTGCCGTTGTCGTTGAGCTGACGCTGCCAGACACCCAGCGACGGCGCCCACCTGAACCCGTTGCGCTTGAGAAGTGCCCTGGTTTCGTCGTCCGGCTTGCCGTCGAACTGGAGTTGAACACGCATTGCTTCGGTGTTCTCACGGTAGGTGTAGCCGTCGTGTTCCTCTTCAATCGGCTTAGATGCTTTGACAGCTTCCAGCGTTTCAATACGCTGCTTTACTCGCTTGATGTTGGCGTTGCTGTTTGTAAGTTCGTAGGTCGGGAAGGGCTTGCCGTAGAAAGCCAGGGGGGAACCGTCACCGTTGCGGCCACCGGGCAGATACACGCCGGGGCGGGTGATCCATGCCATGGTATCGGCGGGGATGCCTTCAAAGCCTTTCAGCGTTTTGTTCTTGCGGTAGTAGGCATTGGCGGACACCATGAGCGCGTGCGCTTCCTCCAGTCCGGCCAGCTTTGCCCGGAGAAAATCAAGAACTTCGGGATCATCGGATTTAACAGCCAGAGTATGCGCCCGCTTGAGCATATCCAGATAGTGGTCTGCTTTGCGCCAGTTCTCCATGTTCTTGTCCCACGCTGCAATCTGCTTTTCCTTCTTGCGGGTCGGGAAGTTGCCAGCGCCACAGATCAGCACGGACGGGCACCGGGTGCCGATCTCGTTGTCCCGGTTGATGGCTTCAGCCAGAACGGAACAATACCGGTTATACAGGTATTCGGCACGCTCCCGCTGTTCATCCGTGGCACATTTTGCCTTGACCTTTTCCAGAATCGCGGCGGCTTCGGCGCACTGGGCGTTGTAACTGGCGGTGGCGCTGCCTTCCTTGTAGTCATCGAAAGAGCGCATTTGCTTTGCCAGACGGGCGGTGGATTCGTTGATAATAGTAGCCATTGTTAGACCTCCAAATATTCAGTTTTCAAAGTGTCCGGCGGGGTGCCGGATGGGATCAGGGCGCTTTGATCGGTGCGCCCTGTCAAGGTGTCCGGGTCAATGGTATTTCTTTTTCATGTGTTCAACTGCGGCGGATGCTTCACGGCGGGTGTCGCAGTGGCAGCTTTCGTAAACGATGAAAGCGGGCATTGTTACGCCGGGGCCGCCGGTCGGGTTTAACTCACCGCCCTTGTGGGTGTATCCGGCACGAACCGTGAAACCGCCGCGGCTGGATGGTGTGATTTTATATTCCATGCGTGACCTCCGATATTTGATTTTCAAAGCGTTTCGCTCGCCCTGGTAGGGCTTGCAGTTTTCGTGTGGCCCTTGCGGGCTGGGGCGGGGTCGCTTTACGGTGCGGCCCTGCTGAGGTATCCGGGGGCAGGTCAGATGGCCCATTCGGCGGCGGCATAGTCGGCGGAGTTGTGGACGATGAAGGCATACAAGGCGCGGGAAATAGCGGAAAGTGCTGCTAAAACTTCACTGTCCCGGTTCACGTCTTCGCTACACTGGTAAATGAAACTGTCCAGAAGCTTGGCAAATGCGTAAAAATCGCGGTCGATGGTGTAGTGTCCATTATCCCAGATCAGCGTGTGGAGCAGATGCGGGAAGTTCTGCGGCATGGCGGGCGCGCCGTCGAGTTCGTCCGGCTGAATCTGGTAGCGGTCTTCATAAGCCGATTCGTTCAGCCTGTAAAGAACGGCGTAGATTCTGCGGTCGTCGAACAGGCTGTCATACGGGTACATACAGGACTTGAATGCCCGGCAGGTCTGCGGGGTGATGACGTCGCAGGAAAGAAGGTCCATACCACCGGCCCCGTTGAGAAGGAAAGCCAGACCGTGAGCAACGGCGGCGGTGTGTTGAGTGGAAAGCTGAATGCAAGACATAGAAAAACTCCTTTCGTGGGTTATAACCCATGAGCGCCCGCCCCGGCGGGGGGGGGCGGCTGGGCTTGCACCAGCGGC
>OGRF01000973.1_pt1 | contig 21348 bp, 16 predicted proteins | sample 1553381 | NCBI WGS metagenome assembly OGRF01 (sample SAMEA2580060, study PRJEB22360) | human gut metagenome | biome: human gut; feature: human-associated habitat; material: faeces | place: Denmark | collected 2008/2010
CCGGACAGTATCTGTACTCGGAAATTGAAATTTTAGTTCGGAAGGAACGGGAAATAAATTTCAGAATCGATAAAATGAAACATACTTTTACAGGTACACTTCACATTGGAGCCAGTACCACTTTATCCCAATATGTCCTTCCGGAGACGTTGGTCCGATTCAAAAATGCCTCACCGCAAATGGCTATTTCTTTGATGAGCGGAAATACGGCACAGATCGAACAGGAAATTGTAACAGGTAATCTTCATGTCGCTTTTATAGAGGGGCCCCCGACACAACCGGACCTCCATTATATATCTTTTCTCCGGGATGAGATTGTATTGGTCACCGGAGCAGAAACAAAAATCCCGGAACACATTTCTCCGGAACAATTCACCCAACTCCCATTCGTTTTGCGTGAACAGGGTTCCGGTACCTACCACGTCATCCGTAATCAGCTCGCACAGGCCGGAATAGCCATAAACACACTAAATTGTCAGCTCGTTTTAGGTAGTACGGAAGGAATCAAACATTATTTACTTCATTCAAACTGTTTTGCTCTGCTTTCGATTTATAGTATCCGTGAAGAAGTGGCCGCCGGGAAATTAAAAATCATCGATATCGACGAACTGAATATCAACCGGATGTTTTATATCATTCACCGGCAAGGTGAACCCGATCCCTATGCCAAACAATTCATCGAATTCTCTCTCCGGCAAAAATTTTAGCAAACATACCCCAGGAATAAAACAAAGCGTACCGATGTAGATATAATTAATTTTGACGGAAATAATTTTATTTGCATTTTTGAATAGAAATTCTGATGTGGTAAATCTTTAAGATCGGATCATGAAATACGATATTTTTATCAGTTACAGACGTAAAGGGGGATACGAAACAGCGAAACACCTCTATGATTTATTTTCTAAAGACGGCTATCGGGTGAGCTTCGATTTGGATACCCTTCGGAACGGAGATTTCGATCAGGCACTTCTGAAACGTATCGACCAGTGTTCCGATTTCATTTTAATACTGAGCAAAGGGGCTTTCGCCAGAACACTCGATCCGGCCTTTAATCCACGACAAGACTGGTTACGAATAGAGTTAGCTTACGCTTTGAAAAAACAGAAAAATATCATCCCCATCCTGCTCGAAGGGTTCGAGGGTTTTCCAGAAAATCTTCCGGCAGATATCAAAGATGTAGCAAAGAAAAACGGACCTCAATATAATCAATATTACTTCGACGAATTTTACAAAAAACTAAAAACCGATTTTTTAGAGACCCGTAAATCCCGCTTCTTTTCTTTAAAAACAATTTTGATCCTATCAGCTCTTATTTTATGTGCCGGAGGGATTTGGTGGTACCTGCAAGAGGTTTCCGGGAAACAGTGTATCCTCTCAAAAAATAACACGATAAATAAATCGGATACCCTTAAAACCGAATCACCGGATAGCCCCGCAACTCCTTTGACTTCGGGAAAAGAGAAAAAAGATCCAGCCACCCCGGAGCAAAACACAAAAAAATCGCAGGATGTACAGCCGGTTACAAGTGTAAAATTACCGGATTGGATGTTCGCCCCGACACAAAAATTCATCGGAATCGCTCCTGCAAGCCTGCCTGCCCGGGGAGCAAAAGAATTTGCTGTAGCAACCGCCGCTTATCAATGGGTGATAGCACAAGGCAAACCCATCTCGGGACGTGATACCACAATAGAGTCTGCGGATGTTAAAAAATCACATTTTCATCTTTTTACCCCTCAAATCGCTTTTGAATATAAGATAGAGCATGAAACGCAATTAAGCAGTGGGGAAAGAGTATTCGAAATTGTTTTTTTTAATTCAAAAAGGAACCCGAATACATTGCAAGTGTTTTCAAGTATAATTGATGAGAAAAATAATTTTGAACAGACAATAAAAATAAATTACACCGGTTTTGAACAGATAAAAACTTATGAATTCAATATCGTCGACGAAGATGGCAATAAACTTGCCCGTTCTTATCTCAATAATACCGAATTGAAGTCTCCCCAGACAACGGTCTACACAAACGCCGGTAACTTTTTAGTCCCCTCCCGTTCTTCACAACAGGGACATATTGTAAACCTAAAGCTCGAAGATTATCATTCGTTAAGCAAAGCCTGGGAATACGGTATATTTTCATATCTCTTTCTTTCTCCTACAGGAATAATACCTTGTCAGATAAAATCTATCAGCCGCAGCGATGGAAGTAATATTACAGTCGCAGCTTATAACGATGATTATAGTTTACCTTCCAGTATGAGTTGTAAAGGAGTCAAAAATAATGTACTGGCCATTTCATACGAACATAATGAACAAAAGGTAGCAGAGTTTATAAAAGAAGACTCGATAAAAAAAGCAATTGCTAATGATTTGAAGGAAATAGAAAATTTAGATATAAAATAAATCCGGCACTAACAGGAAAGAAAAAACAGAGACTCTTCAAAGCCGGTAGTCCGACTTTGAAGATCATCTCTGTCACAGGGTTATTTGAGTTTTAGTCCATCCCCATCAAGATCACACCGAAGTTAAAGCTGAAAGTCTGGATTTCAGGTACTCTTCCGTGAGCAGCTTTGGTACCGTAATTATACCGGGCTCCCACATTGAAAGCAAACTGGTCGTTAATCGGGATATACATCCCTACCTCCGGAGCCAATGCAAACTGCCAGCGGGAGATCGTAGAAGCAAACTGTCCTACTTCCAGTCGTCTCTCGGTCCAGCTGGTACCGATACCCAAGCCGACAAAAGGTCTGACAGCCGTCGTATTATCTGTAAAATAATAACGGCCGATAGCTAACATAGGCACCGTATTGATATAACGATACTGATTCCCGGTAATCGTATATACATTACTATTTCCATTGAATCTGAAATTTCCGGGAGTGTGTTTTTTATCTTTGTAAAAGACATCCCAGCCAATAGCTGCACCGATAGAGAATTGATCTCCTAAAAACTGGTGATATTCGATATCGAATCCGCGGAAACTAGCTTTATCCGTAAAATCTTTTACCTGGTTCATCGGCAGACTAATCTGATAGTTAAGATTAAGCATCTGAGCTTTCAGGAAAGGGCTCAGGCCGAAAAGGCATATGGCAATTATTAATAGTTTTTTCATAATTCATGTATTTTTATAAATCGATATATTTCTGTTATAGATAGCGGTCCCTCCGTTATCATTTGTTCGGAGTCGTGGCTTTCTTCAAATAAGGCGACTGGATAAAGCACTGATCGATTTGTGATTCTACACGATTCAGAACGAAAGAATTGGATCCCTGAAGCAAACCGTCTGCGATACCCGTCCAAACAACATTTACTTTATCGTCATTCCGTTTAGCCGTAGAAACCATTTCCACCACCACAGAACCTGTTCTGTAAGAGTAAACACTAACCGGATACCAAGGATAGTAAGGATTGAAAGGACCACCCCACCAGCCACCCCAGTACCAATTCCAGTTGTTGTACCAGTTGTCGACGAAATAAGCATAGTTGACATTAGAAAAAGCAGATACGGTCACGATAAAGCTGGGTAAATCTTCGGCAGGAGTAGTTGCTGTCGGATCAGCTACTTTTTCGTATCCCATAGCTACGAAATTATCGGTCACAGCTTTGATGACAGCATCATCAAATTCATGTGAAGGTTTGCCGGCACTATTGTCATTCGCAAAATAAACGACCGTGTCAGGAATCGAAAAGGTGGTGAAAGCACTGAAATCAGCACCTTTGTCGTAGTTTGTAATGGCAACATCATAGTCTTCAATGTTATCTGCGCCTTCCGGGTAACATGAAACTACCAGCTGCGCAAACAAACCGGTGAGCAATAAAATTAATAAACGTTTCATACTTAGTTTGTTTTTAGTTTAACAAATGTTCTCTATCAATTACCGCGTGGTATTGGTAACAATAATTTTCATTATTGTACCGGGTTATACGTTGGCTTTTTAAAATAGTTTTAGGATTTAAAAATTGGAAGAGAAAAGCCCCATTTTGTTAAAAAGGGATACAAAAAGAGCTTAAAACGGCTATAATCCGGCAGTTTCAAGCTTTATCATCTATTTAAAAGTCCGAATCGGAACTTACTATTTCAAAAGGATAAGATTTTTTAGGAAATATTTATTCCGGTTCGGTAGCCAGAATAGACTTGTAGCCATAAGTTTTAGCAATATTCATCACTCTGACTACTTGTTCGATAGGAACCGATTTTTCGGCTTCAATAGAAATACAAGGATCGTCGCTATTTTTCAATAGCTCGACAATCTTCCCTTCTAGCCGGGAAAAAGGAGTGACTTTCGTATTGAGATAAAAATTCAGGTTCTTATCGATAGAGACCACCACAGCCGGACGATTGGAGGTTTGATGTGTGCTTTTGGGCAGTAATAATTTTAAAGCATTGGGATTAATCAAGGTGGAAGTGACCATAAAAAAGATCAGCAATAAAAATACAATGTCGGTCATGGACGACATATTGAAATTAGGATTTGCTTTTCTGGATCTTTTAATTGCCATAGATATCGCTTTATTTATTCTCCTTCTCGTTTTTCACCTCATAAATGACCTCCATAAAATCAGCACTGGCCGTCTCCATTTTAGTGACAATATGATCGATTTTGGCTGTAAGGGCATTGTAGGCAAAATAAGCTATAATGCCGACGATTAAACCGGCGACTGTAGTAATCATCGCCGTATAGATACCTCTGGACAACAGGGTAATATTGATATTGTTTCCAGCCATAGCCATATCGTAAAAGGCTTGTACCATACCGACGACAGTCCCCAGAAACCCGATCATCGGTGCCATTCCGGCACAGGTTGCCAGAGTGGATAATCCTTTTTCCATTCCGGCTACTTCAAGATTTGCGGCACTTTCCACAATAGCTCTCAATTCAGTAACCGGCAGACGATAATGAAGAAGCCCCTTAACCAACATACGCGACATCGGCGTATTTTCCTCATTACATACCGTTACCGCTCCACGAATATTGCCGGCAAAAATACAATCCCTGATTTTATCCGGGAAAGTATCGCTGATTCGTGTATACTTACGGAGTAACATATATCTTTCACAAAAAATATAAACCGCAATAATAGACAGGATGAAAATCGGTATCATCAACCATCCTCCCTTGACGATCATACTCCACAAACTCAATTCAGGCTCAGCAACCTGCGGGACAGCCGTCGCTGCCAGTATTATCAAATTATTCATCGTTTCAGATTTTTCGACGCGAAGATAATGGTTTTGGACTAAAAAATGGAAAATAGATGCAATTTTAATGAATCTTATTATCTTTGTCCTATCATTTAAACAATGAGGGATGTGGTGTCCCCCGAGCATGATTTTTAATAAAATAAAAAGCTATGAAAAAATTTGTAACAAGAGCAATCATTATTGCTTTAATCGGTTCTACAGGAATTCTATCGGGTTGTTATGGACCTTTCCTGACCACAAAATTACATCAGTGGAACGGTAATGTTTCTAACAAGAAATTCGTCAATGAATTGGTATTCTTGGGATTATGTATCTTACCTGCTTATGGATTGTGTACTTTGGGGGATGTATTGATTTTCAACTCTATTGAATTCTGGGGTGGCCAGAACCCGATCACCATGAAAGACGGTCAGATCGACGAGTCTGAATTCATGCACGAAGGCAAAATGTACAAAGTGATCAAATCAAAAAATAATATGACAGTTGCTTTGAAAGATACCGATGTGAAAGTGGATTTCCGATATTTCCCGGAAGAAAGTACCTGGTACCAGATGAACGGAAACGAAAAAGTTCAGGTAGTGAAATTGAAAGGTAAAAAAGTATATACCTATCTTCCGAACGACAAAGTACTGGTATTCGATGAAAATTCCGTGAATACAGTCGAATCAGAAGTCATGGCAGCTCGTTAAGAAGCTCTGAAATAATTTATAAAAATGGCCTCCTTGCAGGCCATTTTTTTATGCCCGCCATTTTATCGGTCTAACACCACTTCATTTATCCTGTGCCGGTATTTTATAATAAATAGTTATACCTTATAACTATTTCGATTCTGTCAGATCCGGAAATAATTCGTTCTTTTGCAGCAAATAAAATCGATAATTTAATTTAGAGTAATGAAATTAAGTGAAAAGAGAGGCAATATGCTTCATGGAATTTTGTTAATAGCCTTGTTTTCCTGTGCAGCCTTTTACATCAGCGATTTGTCTTTTGTAAAAAGTCTATCTTTCAGTCCTTTGATTGTAGGTATCATTTTAGGTATGCTGTATGCCAACAGTCTGCGGAATCGTTTACCGGAAACCTGGGTACCCGGTATCCTGTTCTGTTCGAAGCAAATTCTGCGATTAGGTATCATATTGTATGGTTTCAAATTGACTTTCCAGGACGTGATGGCAGTCGGCTTACCCGCCATCCTGATCGATATCATCGTCGTAACGGTGACCATTTGTGGCGGTGTACTGATCGGGAAATGGATGAAAATGGAAAAAGAGATTACTTTACTCACTTCGGTCGGTAGTGCTATCTGCGGAGCCGCTGCTATCTTAGGAGCCGAATCGACCATTAAAAGCAAACCTTACCAAACCGCTGTCGCCATTTCAACCGTGGTGATTTTCGGTACGATTTCCATGTTTTTGTATCCGGTACTTTACCGGAATGGGATTGTCGACCTGACACCGGATCAGATGGGGATCTATACCGGTTCGACTCTACACGAAGTGGCGCACGTCGTAGGTGCAGGAAATGCCATGGGTAAAGAGATTTCCGATGTCGGCATTATCGTTAAGATGATCCGTGTTATTATGCTGGTACCTGCTTTATTAGTGATCGGCTATTTCGTTGCCAGAGCCAGTGTACAAAAAATAAATCAGCACCAACCGGCCGAAGGCGGAAAATCGAAAATAACGATTCCCTGGTTTGCCTTAGGTTTTTTAGCAGTCATCGGTTTCAATTCATTCGATCTGCTACCTCAACCGGCAATCAGCTTTATCAACGATTTCGACACATTTCTATTGACCATGGCCATGACTGCCCTCGGTGCCGAAACCAGTATCGAAAAATTTAAAAAAGCAGGTGTCAAACCATTCCTATTAGCCTCTTTTTTATACATTTGGTTATTGGCAGGCGGCTATTTGCTGGTTCGTTATATCACCCCCTATGTCGTGTAAAAGGTGATCACTCCTCGCCTGTGAACCGGTACTACATAAAAATACCCGATTTTACGAAATGGTAAAGTCGGGTATTTGTTTTATACATCCTTATTTTTACAATTCATCGGAAATACTGAAATCTTTATTTGCAAACAGTTCAGCCAAGCCGGACACCTGTTTCAAACGCAATAGTTCATCTTTATCCATACCGATACACGGCCTGAATACCGGAAGATTTACAGCTGAATTTGTGCAGTAAAGAGCTTCCATAGTCTGACTTGCAACCTGCCCTATACTCTCTCCCGTTATAAGCGCTTGCGCACCGTTTGACAAAGCAATCTTTTAGATACCATCCGGTTCGAGATATCTTTTTCAATGACGGCGACGGGCAACAATCCTTTCTCCCGTTCATATATCCGGGCAGATTTTTTTAAAACCAGGTAACGGTGATAACCGTCGACCAGTTCATACTGGTCTTTATCGGGAAGATAATAACATACACAGGGCATAGTATAGCCATCCTCCCAAATGGAAAGTTCCAATAATCGCATTTCCGGTGGTGCCATGATATTAGGGTTATAGCTGTTGGCTACAATTTTTTCTATAGGGACAGCCCTAACACCATATGCCGGACTAACAAAGTTTCCCATGCTTATAAAAATTATATTTGTCCATTACTTCTTTTCTCATATCCCTCTCTCGTTTTGTCTGGGAAAAACCCATATACTTACATGTATGATCGTTTTTCAAAATACAAACACACATACGTTTGTAAGTAGGGATTTCTTTAAACTCGGGTATATTGATATCATCGATATACTCCATCCGTACCGGTTTCTTATCCGTATGGTAAGCGGTACATTCTTCCACAATGATAGGAATATTAGCCGCCCGTAACTTAGCGATAGTCTCCTCACTGAGGCATCCTCCTTTTTCTCTCCAGAATTTACGGCTGACTCTTAACTTATTCAAATAGTTCTCACGAGTTTCTTCGGGTAAAGTATTTAGGAGAAAATACATATATTTCTCCCAAGAGAACCCGGCTGGGCACTTGATAGCCCTCCATCCCATAGCGGAGGTATTCCCATATATACCGGCAAAGCCAACACCGTTTACACGTCCAACCATCCGCCCCCACATGTCGGGATCGACAACTTTGTAAATGAACAGTGTGGATATCGCTTGGGATATGAATGGGCTCGCCACACGTTGCCGGGACAAAGGCACCCCTGCTTGATAATACAAATCATACAAATGATTATATGTCCAACCGAACTTTCCGTTCGCTATCCAGATATCCTGAGTTTTCCAATCATAAATAGGATATGCGTTATATATAGAATAATTCATTCTGCGAGTCCATTTATAATTAGCTAGTTTTCTGTAATTCTTATCACTATGTATGGCCCGCCACCTATTAAAACTCTCTTGGGTACGGATACCAACAAGGCAACATATACGCCGGCCCATTTTCCGTTGATACAACCAAAAAGGGAACATATTCTGAAAATCATAATCCCACATGTCCTCCTTGAAAAAGTCAAAGTCTTTCGCCCGGAGACATGAATGGGGCATCTCTCGAACCCAGATATCCCGGTACTCCTCGCTCCAAGGTCTCCAATATTGTTGAAACATAGATGTACATGTCTGGACTTTAAAAGGAACACAACAATGATAAATATCAAGGATATCGGAATTAGCGGCATAAACCTTTTCCACATATTCGGTCGTCTGGCTGTATTGAACCTCATAATCCATATGAAATACACCTAGTTTTCGTCCCGGAGCGTATCTACGAATATAATCTACACACAAATTCAACAGTACACCGCTATCCTTTCCGCCGGAAAAAGAGACGTATACGTAATCGAAATAATCAAAAATGATCTTCAATCTTTTCTCTGTCGCCTCGTACACATCCATTCTTCGCATCATGACTCTACCTCCGGTAAATAATGCATTTTATCATAATTTTTCCACTCAACACATGTCTGGAACTTTTTTTGTGAGAACACTTTTACATGACGTTTATGCACAACAGCCATAAGTGAAGCTTGAGATGAATAATCCTTTATGACTTCTTCAAGAAGTTCACTCAATACCGAAGGATCATCACCACTCACGAAATAATTGTCTATAGAGTAATAGAGATGTCCTTTTTTTACAGGCATAAAACCAACAACAGCTGTTTCATGAAAGGCTATATACCAAACGTGGCTACGAGATGTTTTAAAAGGGTAATTGTTATTTTGTCGCAAAATGGCTGGATTCATGACCAAAGGTGCGACAAGTTCATATAACAATTTGTCCGTTCCCTGCAATGTCATAATTTTCATGGTCTGCACTTAATAATATTACCATGCAAATTTAGGCATTATATATAGATACCGTAGCCACAAAAACACAAAAATGTAATTTACCCTATTTATATTTAGTCACTCGCTCATCATCGATAACGCCTTTCCAATTCATACCAAAAGCGAAATCATACAGATGGCCCTCGCTATCCGTATAGCATTTCATATCCCGGGGAACATCCTCGAATTGCTCCTCCACGATACGCATATCTGCCGGCATCTGCAAAGGCAACAAAGCGGAAGGCTCGGCTTTTCCACTGATGATATCCAAGACCGCTTGGTTTTGTACACCGAAGTTCACCAGAATGGCATCCGCCGAACCCTCGAACTCGGACATAATCGTGGGCTTATCCATCTCCAAAGATACGATTACAGGCTTACCTTTCATTTTAGCCTTTGTCTCCAAAACAGAAAGCATATCCTGCTTATTAGCTGTTTTCACGGACTTACCTTTATAAGAACGGTTCGTGAAATTCTCAAACGGATCTCCCCCCGCCAAACTTGGGTTACGGGCATAGGTAGCGGTATAATCATTATACTGTAAACTGATAGGCATATAACCGTTTCCACCTTTCTCACGATCGGATTTATCATACCCCGTACCACTGTTCGGGCTCGTCATAAAGACGATGGCGAAATCCGCCTCATCGGGATTATCAACGACCGTAAGATACCGTGACCGATGCCCTCCACTAAAGCTTGCACATTATTATTCCAGCGAGCCGCCACTTCTGGGCTTTGTACTCTCGTAACCAATACATGACGAACATTATCCTCGGTGAGGAATTTACGCTGCGCATCGGAAAGATCGGATGGCTGGGCTCCACTCTCATCAAAAGATTTGCCATTGTAGGTAGAAGCGCCAAACCCTTTCGAGGCACCGGGGATAGATTGATGGGCGCTATAAAGCATCAATCCGGCGATTTCCTCTGTAGATAACTGTCCGGCCAAATCAACGGCACGTTCCTCGGGCGTAAGACGCCAATCCTCATACGGATCAAGCCGCCCGTTCCGATTCAGATCTTTGAAGGCATATCCGTCAACAGTAAGAAGTCTCACCCCCGAATTGGCGGAATATCCTAATACAGCTCCTTCTTGCTGGGTAACGATACGGATAGAATCTTTCTCTACCTCCGTCCACTTCGTGCCCGAACAAGCACAGGTGGAAACTAACAAGGCGCCCAACATACCATGGGTCAGCCGAACAGTAATAAAAGGTTTTCGCATACTTTCTTAGTTTTAATAGGTTAATCTCTATTCAATAATGGTTTCTCAAGAATACGATTTATCCGAAATGAGGCGGACGCTTATTCAATCTGCGCTCGATAAAGCTTTTCATAAATTCCACGGTCTCGTCGATCCCTAATACGGATACATCGATCGAGAAATTATAAGAAGAGGCCATTCCCCATGTCTTATTCGTATAATAATTATAGTAAGCCGCACGGGATTTATCAGTCTTCTCCATCATGTTCTTCGCCTCTTCCACTGTCACACCATGCCTTTCCACGGTCTTTTGGACCCGGCTCTCCACTGAACTATGGATAAAGAAGCTCAAACAAGCCGGATCATCCCGGAGGATATAATCAGCGCAACGCCCTACCAAAACACACGACTCAGTCTCCGCCAATTTACGGATAGCGTCACTCTGTATCTTAAAAAGACCGTCATTAGACAAAATATCATTATAAGGCGTAAACATCCCTCCCATAAAAGAAGAGTACCCCATCGTAAAAGCGTACGATAAACCACTGGAGGCACGTTCGTCCGCCTTCTCGAAAACATCCTCGCATAATCCACTCTCACGGGCCGCAACGGTAATCAGTTCCTTATCATAGTAACCGATACCCAACTCCTTCGCCAAACGTTGTCCGATCTCGCGGCCACCGCTTCCGAACTGGCGGCCTATCGTCAATATGATTTTATTATCCATAGATTTCAAGTTTAATTCAACTATTTACAAACGTACAAAATTATTTTTAAAGCCACGATAATAATATAATAAACACTAAAACAAAAAATAATCAAAGTTTATACTTACATTTGTTTTCGAATAAATTTAGTACACTCAATTTATCATGAATAACATTCATTCCAATACAACATTTCTTAATGAGGCTATAGACAAGAAGACCGATGTAGAAGATGAAAAGACCGACTTGATTTTGGCCAATATGATTGATTTGCGAAAAACGATGTCGGATGTATTGTCACTTCTTCTTGGAGCCAAAGAAAACTCGGTTATTGACCAAGCGCTATTCCGCATCTTACAATTTTTCGATGTGGATCGGGTGTATATCGGAACATTTGACGAACAAACTCATACTGTTGACTTTACGAATGAAGTTACTTGTGATGGCATTATCTCTATGCGAGAGGATTTACTGCGTCAACTCCCGCAAGACGAGATTCCTTGGTGGTACGATAGTATCAAAAAGGGCATGGATATCGTTATTCATGATGTCTCTAAAATGCCGGAAGAGGCGAAGAGTGAGCAGCATCTTCTGATTTTGCAAGAGGTTTCATCCTTATTAGTCATCCCTATTTTCAAGCAAGGCAAACCATCCGGATTTATCGGCTTTGATTCTGTAAAAAAGAAACGGAACTGGAGTGCCTTAGATATAGAGAACTTACATATGTTGGCTGATATCCTTTCCATAGCCATTGAAAGAGGGGAAGTCCAAGGATTAGTAGAACATACGGCTATGCAAGTCATGAAAAGCGAGACGAAGTTTAAGATCATTTTTGACAAGATGCCTTGGGGCGCCGAACTTTATGATGAGAATGGAGTGTTGGTAGATATCAACCAAGCGGATCTCGATATTTTTGGTGTTACCCGTGAGCAGGCCGTGGGACTGAATATGTTCGAGAATCCTAATATCCCGAAATATGTAAACCAAAGCCTCAAAAACGGAAAAGATATATTCTTTCCTCTTAATTATGATTTCAAGGTTGCTTCTCAAAACGGCTATTACGATAGTCATCATGATTCTAAAACAAAGCATCTGTTGGTAAAAGGAGTCACATTAAAAGACTCTCTTGATAATATATTCGGCTATATTTATATTGTATTCGACGATACCGAGAATCACATCAAGCGGGAACAAATCGAAAATAGCCTAGCCCGGCTAAAAGTATCAGTAGATACCGGGGATTCCATTCTTTGGGAATACGATGTAGAGAATGATAAATTGACCGTAGATTTTGGCCTCAATGAAGACATTAATAATAATGAGGGGCTAAAAGCGATTCATGATTACAACTTCAAGAATCAAGAAGACTATAAATCCTCAATCCATCCGGATGATTTTGACCGGGTATATAATAAACAGTTCAAACCTCTCCTGCAAGGGAAGATCAATAACTTCGTAGCGGCCTACAGGCGTATCCTCAATGGCAAAACATTCTGGTTCAACTCCAATGTACGCTCCTATAAATTCAACGATGACGGAACGCCTAACAGGATCGTAAGCTATACCTCCAACATAACCCAGCAACGGGAAAAGGAGATCGAGCTAATCAAGGTAAAGGAAGCTGATAAATTGAAGTCCGCATTCTTGGCGAATATGAGTCATGAGATACGCACGCCGCTGAACGCTATCGTCGGGTTCTCAAATATAATCGCCGAGATTGATGATGAGGTAGAGCGTCAATCTTATTTAGATATCATTCATAAAAACAATGATTTGCTACTGCAACTGATCGACGATATCCTTGATTTCTCTAAAATCGAGGCGGGAACCATGGATTATCATTTCGAGGAAGTGGACATCAAGGATATATGTGGCGAAATCGCATTGGCAGACTCTATAAAGATGCCTTCAGACGTGGATCTTATCTTTGATCTCGGCTCCCCATCCGTAATCGTTAAAACCGATGAGCGGAGGGTTATGCAAGTGATATCTAATTTCGTGAATAACGCTATCAAATTTACCACAAAAGGAAGTATCACGATTTATTATGAGATAGAAGGGGATTTTATCCGAGTCTGCGTGAAAGATACAGGTATCGGTATCTCCGCGGAAAACCAAAGACGTATATTCGAGCGATTCATCAAGGTAGATACTTTCCAGCAAGGTACGGGATTGGGATTAACCATCAGCCGAACCATTATCGAGGCATTAGGAGGTAAAATCGGCGTAGACTCTGAAGAAGGGGTGGGTTCCACTTTTTGGTTCACTCTGCCTTTGGACACAAAACGGACTGATATTGAGCTTTCACCGGATATCCTCGTCCAATCCGAAGAAACGCCCCGTTCAGATAGGCATCATTCCATCTTAATCGCCGAGGACGTTTATGAGAATTATTTCCTTTTGGAAACCTTGTTTGGCAAGCAATACCAACTTTATCATGCGCTAAACGGGCAAGAGGCTATCGATATGTTCGAGACATATCATCCGGACCTAATCCTGATGGACATAAAAATGCCGGTTATGGACGGATTCGAAGCGACTCGCAGAATCCGCACCTTATCCAAGACCATTCCGATCATAGCGCTCACGGCATTCGCTTTCGAAAGGGAAAAGGAGATCGCCAAACAATGTGAATTCACGGATTATGTAGTGAAGCCCATTGATATAAAAGAACTAAAGAAATTAATCGTTAAGGTATTGGCATAAAAAAGCGTGTTGCGACAATCGCAACACGCTTTTTTTTACTTAGGCATCGGAGCGGCAGAAGGAGGAGTCGTTCCCAATCCCCATTCCTTATTCGCTTTCGGCCCCATCTCTAACTCTAACAAACCACCGGCGGCGATATCGCTATGATTGAACCAAGGCTGGTTCAAGGTTACGCCGTTCAACTTAGCGGATTGTACGTATTTATTCTCATCGGACGCGTTATTCGCACGGATCTCGAACGTATTGCCGTTACCCATATCCACTTTCACGTCGGTAAACATCGGGCTACCGATATTATAGGTAGGAGAACCCGGAGTCACCGGATAGAATCCCATCTGACTGAAGACAACGAAAGCGGACATACCACCACCGTCCTCATCACCCGGTACACCCATCAAATCATTGCGGAACCATTGATTCAATAAGGTACGGATACGTTTCTGCGTCATCCAAGGCTTACCCGCATAATTATACAAGTACGGGATATGCAAGCTCGGCTCATTCGCCATAGAGAACATACCTACGTTACCCGTATGATCCGGAAGCGTGGAATAGAATTGCCATTTAGACATACCCAGCGGCGTATTGAACATGGAATCCAAGGCAGAGGTAAACGCCTCATTGCCTCCGATCAAAGAGATCAAGTCACCGATATTATGCTGTACGTCCCAACGATAAATATATCCGTTATTCTCATCGTAAAAATCACGGGCACCCAGACCACCATCATAACGGTAATCCAATGGATAGATAAACTTGCCATCCTTATCTTTCGGATGGAAGAAACCTGTCTCCGGATTAAATACGTTCCGGTAATTGTAAGAGCGACGCAAATAATAATCCGCCTCGTCTTTCTTTCCCAATTCTTGAGCGATCTGGGACAAGCACCATTCATCATACGAAGTTCCTAAAGTCACGGCGATCGGCTGACGTTTTTCCCAAATGGATACGTTAGGCACCGTCTCTTTCTCTCCCGGTCTCAACGCAGGAATATAGCCATGTTCCTTGTAGAAATCGTCCAACCAACCGGCGGGAGCGGCAGACCACGGGATCAAGGTCTTTTCCTCGATACCTTTCTTACAAGCGATATAAGCCTTTTCCAGCTCAAACCCACGCAAGCCCTTGCGGTAAGCGTCGATCACGGTAGCGACAGCATGGTTTGAGTTCATACGGCGTGTATCTCCCGTCACCTCCGGGAAGGTAGGCATCCAGTCGGTACCCATCTGCTCCGCCATCAGGAGATAAGAGTTGATGATATCGTTCTCACGCTCATTATCGATCAAGACACGCAGGGGATGCGTAGCACGGTAGGTATCCCAAATCCAGTCGTCCGTATAGAAAGGCCGTCCGCCATCCTCATGGATCTTTCCGTCGAAAGCGCTGTAATAATGTCCGTCCTCGCTCAAACAAATCGGGCGTTCGTAGCAACGATATAAAGATGTATAGAATACGGTCTTCTCATCCTTGGTACCGCCTTGTACTTGTATTTTACCTAAAGCGTCGTTCCAATCGTTGCGGGCGATCTTCGCTACCACATCCACGTCGTAAGCGGCGATCTCACGCTCCAGATTCTTCTTCGCCTGTTCCTCGCTGATAAAAGAGATACCGTAGCGAACGCCAAGTTTCTTCACGTCCTCCCCGAAGGAAAGGGCGATAGCGGCATTGGTACCTTCCACGGAGGTCTCGTTATAGTTGACACTGCCGTTTGACAATACACCCGCTTTCACAGGCTTCTGGTTCGTCTCGGCATATAAAAAGACTTTCGTTTTCTTATCTATATATTGATAACCGCTTACGGAATTACCATTTACTTGTAGCTGTCCGTTACGGCTGTTAAATACCAGATAAGCCGGTCCCTCTTTCTCGAAAGTGAGCGAATATACGGCACTTTGATGGGACGGGGCGAAGTCCACGTCGATTTCCTCATTATCCAGATATACCTGATAACGGTACGGCAAGATCTTCTCCCGGTCATAGCTATAAGCGATCACGGGTCGCAAGCCGGATTCGTCACCTTGATAAGGGCATAAATTGAACGCGGAACGCTCACGATGGTTTGTCACGATAATAGGCAAACCGCCCAGACGGTCGCCCGTGAAGTCCGCACGCTCCGGATATACACGTAGCATACTGTTCGGCAAATGCACGGTCGGGAAAGTAGGCACCAATAAATGGCTGATGTTTCCCATATAAGGATTCACGTAATCCACCGGGTCCATCGCCGAAGGAGAAGTCCCTCCCCCACCGGCGCATGACACCCACAGGAAAGCGGAAGCCAAAAGGGCCATCGAAGTTTTAAGCTTTGTCTTCATTTTGTCGATTATTAATTCGTTAATTATTCTTTGCTTCTCAGCCGGGTACTTTCCCGGCAATCCGTGAGACGTTGCCTCACTAGTAACTGAGCAAGCCGCTCACTGGTAAGGGAGCTATTTACTCAGCCGTCTTCGGACGATTTTCCGGGGCAGCTCCGAACTCCTTATTCGGTGTACTTCCCATCACAAAGGTAAGATTCCCTCCCTTCACGATATCATCATACAGGATATAAGAATTGTTATAAGGTTTACCATTTAACAACACGGATTGGATATATACATTCTCCTTGCTGTTGTTCTGGGCTACGACCTCGAAAGTCTTACCCTCCGGCAAATGAACGGAAGCCTTATCGAATAACGGGCTACCGAACACGAACACGCCATTGGAAGGATTTACTTGGTAAAATCCCAAGGCAGACATGATATGCCAAGCGGACATCTGGCCACAATCCTCGTTTCCGATGATGCCCTCCGGCTGGTCGGTATAGAACACATCTTGGATGTAACGATCTTTCTCGGCTGTCTTCCATTGCTCGCCGGCGTAAGGATAAAGATAAGTGACATGATGGCTCGGCTCATTTCCATGGGCGTACATGCCGATCAAGCCACTGATATCCGGAGAGGCGTTCTCTCCTAACTCACCTTCCACCAAGAACAAAGAATCCAGTTTCGAGATAAACGGAGCGTCGCCACCCATCAACTCGATCAAGCCTTCCGGATGCTGGGGCACGAAGAATGTATAATGCCAACCATTTCCCTCACAGAAATCGCCTACGCTATGTATGGACTGGATCGGATCGTACGGCGTACGCCAGCTGCCATCATTCATTTTCGGACGGATAAAGTTGATATCCTTATCGAAATACTGCGTATAATATTTACCACGTTTCAAGTAATTCTGGTAATCCTCCGTCTTGCCCATTTTTTTCGCCATCAAGGCGATACCCCAATCATCGGCTGCGTATTCCATCGCAATAGAAGTAGCCTCACGTACCTTATCACAAGGGATATAGCCTTTTTCCAACACGTACGGCACCCCGTTTTGCTTCTCATAGACAGAGGAAGCAACCATATAACGATACGCACGGTCGGCGTCAAAGCCGGTAAAACCTTTCAGATAGGCATCCGCGATAATAGGCACAGCGCTATATCCCGGCATTTGATCCGTCTCACCACCAATCAACGGCCAGATCGGTAATTTCTCTTGCTGGTCGTAAATGCTTAACATCGAGTTCACCAAATCCGACACATATTGAGGCTTGATAATCGTGAACAACGGATGCAAGGTACGATACGTATCCCATAGAGAGAAAGTGGAATAGTTCTTCCAAGTATTGTTCGTATACACCTTATCGTCATGGCCACGGAAATCGCCATTTGCGTCGCAATACAATGTCGGAGCGATAAACGCATGGTACATGGCGGTATAGAAAACCTTCTTGGCACGCTCATCTTTCGTATCGATGGAGATACAAGACAATTGGTCATTCCATTTATCGATAGCCTCGTTACGAACCTCGTCGAAATCCCAATGAGAAAGCTCCGTACGTAAGTTAGCCAAGGCATTCTCACAACTTACGGAAGAGATAGCGACCTTTACCAAGGCGGTCGGGGCATCTCCCTTAAAGGTAATCACTCCCTTAACGGACTCGCCCGTCAACTCATCATTACCTGCGGCCTCATCATCGTTGAATACAGCCAAAGACTCGATCGGCTGATCACATTTCAACGTAAAGAATACTTTGTGACGTGGGCTCCAACCTTTGGAAAAGCGGTACCCCTCGATCGTGTACTCATCAATCTTCTTCAAATAAGTGTCATACGCTTTATCACCGATACCCTCCTTCAAGTTGATCAAGAGGCGATGCTCGCTTCCCGACGGATACGTATAACGATGTAAGGCTACACGCTCGGTCGCTGTCAACTCCGCCTTTACGCCATTATCCATCAGCAAAGAGTAATATCCCGGAGCTACGGCTTCGTTGGCATGTTTATAATAGGAAGAAGCGGCTCCCTCTATATTATCTTGCTCGCCACGGGCGGTACGTACCTCGCCCGTATAAGGCATCAGAAGGATATCCCCCAGATCAGAGCATCCGGTTCCGCTCAAATGCGTATGACTAAATCCGATAATGATACTATCGGAGTAATGATAACCGGAACACCAGTCCCATCCCTTAAAAATATTCTGAGGACCTACCTGAACAGCTCCAAACGGAACGTTCGCCCCGACAAATACGTGTCCGTGCTCTCCCGATCCGATATAAGGATCTACATATGCGGTAAAGTCTGTCTTGTTTTCCATCTTCTCCGGTGTAGCACAGGAGTATGCGAAAAATGTCAGGCATATCGCTATGCCTGACATTAATGGTTTATGAATGAAATTCATCTTAATTGCTTATTTCTTCTTTTTACTAGGTTTTACGGAAATAGGGGAAAGTTTATTGATCCCTTCCTCGTTTACGGAGAATGAGTAAGGCATATCCTCCGGATTAATACCACGATTCATATTCGGCTTGTCACCCATCTTGAAGTCGATCACACCACCCTTAAACAAATCGTTATGATCCAAATAATTCTTGGTGTAGTTCTTGCCGTTGAACGTCATAGATTCGATATAGATATTCTTATCGCTGTTGTTCGGGGCGTTGATCACCAAGTTGTTTCCATTCTCAAAATGGATCGTAGCCTTCTTGAACAGCGGAGCGCCCAACACATATTGGGTCGTACCCGGAGCTACCGGATAGAATCCTAACGCTGAGAATACATACCAAGCGGAAGTCTGGCCATTATCCTCATCACCGCAATAACCATCCGGACCCGGAGTATACATCTTATTCATTACTTGACGCAACCAATATTGAGCCTTCCAAGGTTGACCCGCATAGTTGTATAAATAAATCATATGCTGGATCGGCTGGTTACCGTGAGCGTAGTTACCCATATTCATCACGGTCATCTCGCGGATCTCGTGGATCACACCACCGTAGTAGCTATCATCGAACAAAGGCGGTACAGCAAATACGGAGTCAAGCATCATCACAAATGAATCCTTACCGCCCATCAAGTCGATCAATCCCTGAGGATCGTGGAATACAGACCATGAATAGTGCCAGCTATTACCTTCCGTGAAAGCGTCACCCCATTTCAGCGGAGAGAACGGAGCCATGAACTCGCCATTCTCATTCTTGCCACGCATCAACTTGGTTTCCTTGTCGTACAGGTTCTTATAGTTCAACGCACGACGGGCATATAAATCCAATTCCTTTTTCGGACGGCCTAGTTGTTTAGCGATCTGCCAGATACACCAGTCATTGTAAGCATATTCCAATGTACGAGCGGCATTCTCGTTAATCTTCACATCGTAAGGAACATATCCCAACTTATTATAATATTCATGCCCCAGACGTCCTGTAGAAGAAACCGTCGGATGAACGTTTTCCGTACCATGGATCAAACCTTTATATAGAGTCTCCAAATCGTCAACCTTCACGCCTTTCATATAAGCGTCTACCAAGATAGATGCCGAGTTATTACCGACCATGCAACCACGGTGGCCCGGACTTGCCCATTCCGGGAAGAAGCCGCTTTCCTTATATGTATTGATCAAGCCCTCTTGCATCTCCTTGTTTACCGACGGGAACATCAAGTTCAAGAATGGGAACAAACTACGGAACGTATCCCAGAATCCGGTATCGGTAAACATATAACCCGGTAATACCTCACCATTATACGGACTGTAGTGTACCACCTCGCCCTGAGCGTTGATCTCATAGAACTTACGAGGGAACAACAATGAACGATAGAAACAAGAATAGAACGTACGATATTGATCCAAATCTCCACCCTCAACCTCGATCTTGCTCAAATGCTCATTCCAAACATCCTTACCTTTCTGAACCAAGGTATCAAAGTTATCGTTACCTAATTCCTTCATGTTGATAGCGGCCTGATCGAAGCTAATAAAAGAGGAAGCCACCTTCGCATGAACGATTTCACCCTTCTTCGTCTTGAAACCGATTACGGCTCCTACATGGTCACTCGTTTGCTCCTTCGCACCCTCTTTCAAAGAAGCGTCGGCAAATGTAGCCTCGTATGTGAAAGGCTTATCAAACTCGATCACAAAATAATTCTTGAAATTATCGGGAACCCCACCGCTATTCTTCGTTGAATAACCGATGATCTTATTCTCCTCCGGAATCACCTTGATATAAGACCCCTTATCCAAGGCATCCACCACGATATAAGAATGCTCGTTTTCCGGGAAAGTGAAACGGAACATAGCGGCACGATCTGTCGGCGTTAATTCCGTTACCACGTCATGCTCCGCCAGATATACCTTATAGTAATAAGCCTTGGCGATCTCTCCTTTATGCGAGAACCAGCTCGCACGTTTATCTTGGTCGAATTCCGGTTTACCAACCACCGGCATGATTGCAAATTGTCCGTAATCATTGATCCACGGGCTTGGCTGATGGGTCTGTTTAAAGCCACGGATCTTGTTAGCCGTATATACATACTGCCATCCATCTCCCATCTTTCCTGTCTGAGGAGGCCAGAAATTCATACCCCACGGACGAGCGATCGCCGGATAGGTATTTCCTGTAGACAACTCAAAAGAAGATTGCGTACCCATTAGCGGGTTTACATACTCTACTGGATCAAAAGCCTCATTCACAGCCGCTACCGCAGGTTTTCCCACCCACATCAACATCGCCGCTAAAGCTAAAGCCCAAACGCTTTTTTTCTTCATGATATAGCTATTTAATGAATAATATAATTGATCCGTTTTTGTGTTTTATATTCATAGTTGGACTACAAATATCCATTTAATTAACATGAATAGAAAGTGATTCTCGTGTCATTTATTTAGAAATATCCCTTTCTTTCTTATGAATTTCTGGCATTATACGAATCTAGGTGCAAATCTAA
>OGRF01001000.1_pt1 | contig 21030 bp, 16 predicted proteins | sample 1553381 | NCBI WGS metagenome assembly OGRF01 (sample SAMEA2580060, study PRJEB22360) | human gut metagenome | biome: human gut; feature: human-associated habitat; material: faeces | place: Denmark | collected 2008/2010
ACCGCAACCGTACCGCTGCCGACCTGCGCCACTACTTCGACAAGAACGGCGGCAATCTGGGTGCTATGGGCTGCGTGGGCTTCCTGTTCAGCCAGAAGGGTGTCATTGACATCTCTCTGGAAGATAAGGATGCCGACGAGGCTATGATGGATGCTCTGGATGCTGGTGCTGAGGACTTCGATGCCAGCGAGGATGCAGCCGAGATCACCACCGATCCCGAGAACTATTCTGCTGTGGTCAAGGCCATGGAGGAGAAGGGCTACGAGATCCTCTCCGACGATCTGGCCATGGTGCCCATGACCACCACCCGCCTGACCGACCCCGACCAGCTGAAGCTGATGGGCAAGCTGCTGGATGCGCTGGAAGACAATGATGATGTCCAGAACGTCTGGCACAGCCTGGAGAACGAAGAGGATCTGCCGGAATAACCTTCCGCAAGGCTCTTTGCTCCTGAAATAAGACGATAAAAAGCCGCTTTTTGTGCTAATTGGCACGAAAGGCGGCTTTTTTGTGCTGTGTTACGGGACGGAAAACGTCTTGGGACCTCCGCTGAACAATAAAAATCCCCCGTCGGCAAGGCATACCGGCGGGGGAAAGGGGGAGAGCGTTTTTTAATAGATTATTGCACGCTTGCAAGGAACCGCACAAAGCCTGCGCGGCCAGCCTCGTCCATTTTATAGACACCGGCATCGGCCAATACCTGAGCGAACACATGGCCCACCTCGTCCTGCAGGATGAGGTGCACGGTGTCGCCGTTCAGTTCCGGGTGGCGGGCAAGAATATCCTCGGCCCACTCGGCGTGCTTCTGCAGTTCTTCCGGATACTGGCTTACCGGGGTGCGGGCCACCAGTGCATCGGCCAGCTCAAACAGCTCCTTTTTCAGGCGGCTGGGCAGCACGGCAAGACCCATGACCTCGATCAGGCCGATGTTTTCCTTTTTGATGTGATGCAGCTTTGCATGGGGATGGAACACGCCCAGCGGATGCTCCGGGGTGGTGATGTTGTTGCGCAGCACCAGATCCAGCTGATACTTGCCGTCCCGCATCCGGGCAATGGGAGTGATGGTGTTATGTGGCTCGCCGTCGGTCTCGGCAAAGATGAAGCATTTTTCGTCCGAGTAGCCGCGCCATGCGGTCAGAATTTTATCGGCCAGCTCCACAAGACGGGCATCATCCTCGCTGGTCAGGCGGATGCAGCTCATGGGCCAGTGCACGATACCGGCATCCACATCCTCAAAACCGGGGAAGACCCACTTCTTCTCGACGGGCGCCTTTGCCATAGCGAATTCATAGTGGCCGCCCTGGAAATGGTCGTGGCTGAGAATGCTGCCGCCCACGATGGGCAGGTCGGCGTTGCTGCCCACGAAATAGTGGGGGAACAGGCCCACGAAATCCAGCAGCTTGCGGAAGGTAGCACGCTCGATCTTCATGGGAGTGTGCTGGTTGTTGAACACGATGCAGTGCTCGTTGTAGTAAACGTAGGGACTGTACTGCAGGTTCCAAGCGCTGTCGTTGATGGTGAGAGGGATGATGCGGTGATTCTCGCGGGCGGGGTGGTTCATGCGGCCTGCATAGCCTTCGTTCTCGGCGCAGAGCTGGCACTTGGGGTAGGCGCTCTGGGGAGCCAGTTTGGCGGCGGCAATGGCCTTGGGGTCTTTTTCGGGCTTCGAGAGGTTGATGGTGATATCCAGATCGCCGTAGGGGGTCTTGGTGACCCATTTCAGGTCACGCTTGATGCGGTAGCGGCGGATATAATCGGTGTCCTGACTGAATTTATAGAACCAGTCGGTGGCGGCCTGCGGGCCTTCGCTTTCGTAGCGTTCCTCGAAATTGGCGCGCACGATGCTGGGCCGCGGGGTCAGTACGCCCATGAGCTTTGTGTCGAACAGGTCGCGGGCGGTGGAGTTGTCCTCGCACACACCGCGGGCAACGGCATCATCTACCAGCGTTTTGAGGATGCTTTCCAGATCGGTATAGCACACCTCGCCCTCCGGCGCGGTAAAGTCGTCCAGCTGCATGGTCATAAGCAGCTGGTTGCGGATGTAAATTTCATCATCGGGCAGGATAAGGCCGGTGTCCAGCCCGTAATTCACGAGCTGCTGAATGGCGGTAGAGATCACAGGACTGCGCCTCCTTCCGGGCGGATGCTCAGCACATGGCAGCGGCCCTCACCAAGGATGGCTTCCATGTGGGCCTTGAAGTCGGCCAGCATTTCCACCGGCACAAAGGCCTGAGCCGTACCGGCAAAGCCGCCGCCGTGCACGCGCACAGCGCCCTTGCCGTTCAGATAATGCTTGGCAGCTGCAATGGTCACGCCCATCTCCTGATGCTCCTTGTAACCGGCGGGGATCACGTTCTGCAGGTATTCCCAGCTGCTGTGGCCGGACTCGTTGACCAGACGCAGGAAAGTGTCAAAATCGCCCTCGCGCAGGGCAGCTACCTGTTTTGCCACGCGGTCGTTATCAGCATAGATATGGAAGGCGCGCAGCACGGCACGGTCGCCGCACTGCTTGCGGCACTCCGGAAGCTTTGCAAGGAAGGTCTCAAACGGCACATCCCGCAGCACTTCGCCGCCGCACACAGCAGCCACGGCGCGGCACTCGGCGGGCACAGCGGCATATTCGTCGGTCAGGTCGGCATGATCTGCGCAGGAATCCAGAATGCACAGGGCAAGGCCTGCCTTGGAGAAATCCACGGCCACCGGCTCCACATCCGGGTGGGCAGGGTCCGCAAAATCAATGGTAATAATGTTGCCAACGCTGGAAGCCATCTGATCCATCAGGCCGCAGGGCTTGCCAAAGTAGACGTTCTCTGCCCACTGGCCGATCTGCGCGATCTCGATGGGGGAGACTTTATCGGTCATGAAGCAGTCATTCAGGATCACGCCGATCAGCACTTCAAAGGCGGCGGAGGAAGAAACGCCGCTGCCCTTGGGCACGTTGGAGGAAATGTACACATCCAGACCGGCCAGCTTTGCGCCGCGCTGACGGAAGGCTTCGCATTCGCCGCGCAGCAGAGAGAGGGTAGTGTTTTCCTCTTCCTTGCGGGCAGCAAGGTCATCAAGGCCGATCACACACAGGTCGTAGCCTTCGCTCTGCACGCGCAGCTGGTTCAGGGTGTTGGGCGCGGCGGCAGCGATCATATCAATATTCACGCTGCCGGCCAGCACGCGGCCATGCTGGTGGTCGGTGTGGTTGCCGCCGATCTCGGTGCGGCCGGGGGCACTGTAAAGACCAGCTTCAGCATGGGGGCCAAAGGTGGCATCCAGACCATTCAGAACAGCTTCGTAGCGGGCAGCCTGTGCAGGAGTTTCGTCGGGCGCACAGCAGTAAAGTGCTGCCAGCCGGGCAGCGTGAGCGCCGCTGGAAAGCTCCTGCTTCCATGCGGAAACAGATTTCATCATAGGATAATCCTCCTTTTGAGCGGGTTGGAACTGCAGTGCAGGGCCGCATACAGGATGCCCTGCACACTTCTGTCTTTATCATATAAAATCCGGACAGAAAAAACCATGTGTTATTGTTGCATCTGGATGAAAAGTTGCAAAAAGACTGAAATTGGCGCACAGAGTGGAATTTGACGGTTGAAATAAAATTAGATATAAAACGGAAAAACCATTGGCAAAAATGCCTGCAAATCCACGGCTTTGCGTGGGACGGACGAGGCCTGCACAACATGGAGATTTGCGCTTTGAAAAAAACAGGGAAAAAGCTCATGGGCCTTTTCCCTGTTTCCCAAAATATTATTTTGTAAACTCGTTTCCGGTCAGGCCGTCCATGTTCAGCATCCCTTCCAGTGCGGCCACATCTGCCGAAACGTCCAGTGCGTCGGACTGGAACAGCTTGTCCAGCTGGTTTTCAAAGGCGGTCACCAGCAGGTCCATGCTGCGCTCGATGTTCTTTTTGGCATCGGCGATGTTTTCCCCCTGCACATCCTGCGCAGGAAGGCTGGCGTAGGTGTTCAGCAGCTTGAGGGCGGTGGGCAGATAGTAGTCCATGAATTTCTGCAGCTGAGCCTTTTTGCCGGGGTCCTGCTTTGCCAGCTCAAAGATGCGGGCACTGACCGCTTCCAGACGGCTGATCTTGGTGGTCATCACGGGGTCCGGGATGGCATCGTTGACCTGCCGCAGCTGTTGCAGAAGGGCGGCGTACTGGTCCGCTGGTGCCGGTGCAGGCTTCGGTTCCGGCTGCTTGGGCGGCTGGGGCGCAGCACCGCGCACCACAAGGGTAGCGGTGCGGTTGTCGATGTAGGCGTCGGCACCAAAGTAACCGTGGGAAATGGCGCTTTCCACTGCAGCACGCCCCTTTGCGGCATCGATGCCTGCGGCGGCAAACAGCTCGTCCAGCGGGATGTTGTCGCGGTCGCCTGCGATCTTGTCCAACAGGCGTTCCAGCTTGCGGGTACGATCCATGCGCAGGCCGGTCAGCAGAGCAGCACCGCCGCCCAGCATCTGGGCAATGGCGGTAAAGGCCTCCATCATGCTGGCAGCACCATCCATGAACAGGGTGCTGAAGCCCGCGAACAGAAAGACAGCACCGCCGATGGTGCACAGGGTGGTAAGGAGCTTATGACGCTCCTTAGCGTCCGTCTGCTCTTTGGTGGGAACATCGTGGCCGTAGGCTGGCTCGTTTTCCTGCCGGGGTGCCGTCTGCGCAGGGGCGGGGCCGAGGTCGGAACGATAGTCTGCCTGCGCCTGCGCAGCAGCTTTTTCTTCTTTTTCAGCGTTTTTATCGATGCTTTTTAAGATGAACAGCAGCACGCCCAACGGTGCCGACATGGCAAACACAATAAAGATGGCAATGGTGGGGATGTGGGCAAAATAATGTTTTTTGGGCTGCATGAGCAAAAACCTCTCAATTTATCCTGACTGTCCGGCAAAAGAACAGAAAAAGACCGCGTTCCACTCTATTATAGCGGAGCACGGCCTTTTTGTTAAGGGGGAAATATTGATGTGCGTGGAAGCGGCAGGGGAGTAAGTCTGCTGCCTGCCGGAAAAAGTTACTTCATCAGGCTGCAGACGGCCTCGGCGTAGGCGGCGGGATCATCCACCGGCAGGCCTTCGATCAGCTGAGCCTGTGCGTACAGCAGAGCACTGTACTTCTTGAGCTTGTCGGTGTCACCGGCCTCCTGTGCGGCCTTGAGCACGGCAAACACGGGGTGGTTGACATTCAGTTCCAGAACCTTATCGCTCTTTACGCCTTCGCTGCCGGGCTGCTTGGACAGCACTTTTTCCATCTCAATGGACAGCGGGCCGTCAGCACTCAGGCACACAGGGTGATCCTTCAGGCGGGTAGAGACCTTGACCTCTTTCACCTTGCCGTCCAGTGCGTCCTTCATGGCATCGAACAGGTTCTTGTTCTCAGCGGTAGCGTCCTCGGCGGCCTTCTTCTCTTCCTCGGTCTCAAGGCCCAGATCACCGCTGTTGACATTCTTGAACTCCACGGTGCCGTCCTTGCCTTCGGCATCCTTGCGGGGATAGGTGCGCAGGATCTGCAGGCAGAACTCATCCACATCCTCGGTCAGCAGCAGGACGTCATAGCCCTTATCCATGACCAGTTCAGCGGCGGGCAGCTTTGCCAGACGGTCGGTAGAATCACCGGCAGCGAAGTAGATATACTTCTGCTCAGCGGGCATCTTGTCTACATACTCCTGCAGAGTGACCATCTTCTGCTCCTTGGCAGACCAGAACAGCAGCAGGTCGCGCAGCAGCTCGGCGTGCATGCCGTAGTCGGAGTAAGCACCGAACTTGATCTGACGGCCGAACTCTTTCCAGAATTCCTCGTACTTCTCGCGGTCATTGGCCAGCATGGCGTGCAGCTCGTTCTTGATCTTTTTCTCCAGAGCGTTGTGGATCAGCTTGAGCTGGTTGTCCTTCTGCAGCATCTCGCGGCTGATGTTCAGGCTCAGATCCTGGCTGTCCACAATGCCCTTGACGAAGCTGAAGTAATCAGGCAGCAGGTCTGCGCACTTTTCCATAATGAGCACGCCGGATGCGTACAGGGCCAGACCCTTCTCATACTCCTTGGTGTAGAAATCATAGGGGCGATGGCTGGGCACGAACAGCAGGGCGTTGTAGTTGGCGGTGCCCTCGGTGCGGCTCACGATGACACGGGCGGGGTCAGAATAATCGTTGAACTTATCCTTGTAGAAGCTGGCGTATTCCTCGTCGGTGACCTCGCTCTTCTGCTTCTTCCAGATGGGCACCATACTGTTCAGGGTCTCAAGCTCGGTGTAGGTCTCCCACTCCGGCTTGTAGTCCTCGGGCTTGGGATCGGGTTCGGGCTTCTGGCGGCTCTTCTCCCGCTCCATCTGGATGGGATAGCGCACATAGTCGCTGTACTTCTTCACGATGGCCACGATGCCGTACTCATCGAGGAAGTTGTCGTAGTGGTCCGTCTCAGTATCCGGCTTGATGTGCAGGATGATCTGGGTGCCTGCGGTGTCCTTCTGGGCGGGGGTCATTTCGTAGCCGTCCACACCGGAGGACTCCCACTGCCATGCTTCATCCGAGCCATAAGCCTTGGAAATGACGGTGACTTTATCGGCTACCATGAAGGAGGAGTAGAAGCCGACACCAAACTGGCCGATGATATCGATGTTCTCGTCCTTGTTGTCCTTCTTGAAATCCAGAGAACCGGAGTGAGCAATGGTGCCCAGATTCTGCTCAAGTTCCTCTTTGGTCATGCCGATGCCGTTATCCTCAATGGTCAGGATGCGGTTCTCCTGATCGCGGGTGATGAGGATGCGGAAATCGCCCTTGTTCATGCCCACAGAAGGATCGGTCAGGCTCTTATAATAGAGCTTATCGATGGCATCCGATGCGTTGGAGATCAGCTCGCGCAGGAAAATTTCCTTATTGGTGTAGATGGAGTTGATCATCATATCCATCAGCTTTTTGCTTTCAGCCTGAAATTCTTTCTTAGCCATAATGCAAAACCTCTTTTTATCTGTATTCGGCACCAAGCACTCGGAATAGGATATTGCTTTTGAATACTTAGCACTCGTAACTTTCGAGTGCTAATATACACCGACAAAAAGCAAAAATCAAGGGCTTTCATAAAAAGTTTAAAAAATGGTTCGTTTTGTGCTATAATGAACCGCAAAGGATGCTGTAAAAGGAGGAAATATCATGCAGCTGAAACAGCTGGAACTGGCCGGCGGTGGGACACTGACCGTTTATCTGCGTGATTGCTGTGAGCGGATGCCGAATGTGCTTGACCGGCCATTGGTGCTGGTGGTGCCCGGCGGCGGCTATACCCATGTGAGTGCCCGTGAGGGCGACCCGGTGGCGCTGCAGTTTGCGGCGGCGGGGTACCACACCGCTGTGCTGGACTACGCCATCTGCGAAAAGGCAAAGGACTACATGCCGCTGCGCCAGCTGGCCGAGGCTATCGGTCTTGTGCGACAGCACGCGGCCCAGTGGCATATCCTGCCGGAAAAAATTGCCGTGTGCGGCTTTTCAGCGGGCGGCCATCTGTCCCTTTCCGGTGCTGTGCTGGACATTCCCGGCGAAGCGGCCCAGCCCCGGCCCAATGCGGTCATTCTGGGCTATCCGGTGGTCACGGCAGGGCAGTATGCCCACCGCGGCAGCTTTGTGCAGCTGGCGGGCAGCGCCGACCCGGCGGCACAGCAGGTGTTCGGGCTGGAGGATAAGATCACGCCGCAGACGCCGCCGGTGTTCGTATGGACCACCATGGAGGATGCCACCGTTCCGGTGGAGAACACCCTGATGCTGGTGAACGCTCTGCACCGGGCGGGTGTGCCATGCGAGGCGCATCTGTTTGAAAAGGGGGTGCACGGTACCAGCATCAGCACCGCAGAGGTGGACCAGCCCAGCCGCCACCGGCATCACTGGGTGGAACTGGCAGTGGAATGGCTGGGAGACACTTTTGCCTTTTCCGTCTGTTAAGTCTGGATATATTTGAACGAACCTACAAAAAATTCACAATTAAACTGTTGACTTGCATAAGCCTTTGACGTATACTGGTCAGCAGGGACAAACTAAAGGAAGAAGGAAATACCTATGGTTATGGACCCGACCCTGCCGCGCATCTCTGTGCGCGACCTGATGATGCAGGCTTTTCTCACCGGATGGGAGCTTTCGGACAAGACAGTCTCGCAGGACGAATACCTGCAAAGCTCCATTCAGGTGATCGAAATGCTGCAGGTGGAACCGGAAAACCTTTATGCCGAAGAAGGCCTTGGCCTGCCGGACGGCGAAGAAGTGGATCATCTGGACGACTGGCTGCGTGCCGACGGCCAGTGGCTGTACTACGGTGTAGAGGAAGAAAATTTCTTCCTGATCCAGTGGTACCCGGACGAAGCCGCCGCAAAGGCAAAACTGGCCCAGCTGGAAGAACTGGGCGACGGCAAGCAGTATCTGGTAGATTTTTCCCTCAAGCGGGAGAACCCTTCCAGTGCAGAGAACTTCGGCAATTCCAATCCGGTCCAGCTCCGCTCCTGAAAACATCACCTTAAAGCGAAAGGAAATTTTGCAGCATGCAGCTTTCTGAGATCGAGCGCGAACAGCTTTATGCCATCGTTGAAAAATACGATCATCACCCGGATGTGCAGCGGATGCGGGAGTACATCCAGCACGGTTCTGTCACCACCTACCAGCATTGCAAGAATGTGGCGCTGGTGAGCTTCTGGCTCAACCGCCGTCTGCATCTGCACGCTGACGAGACCTCGCTGGCAGTGGGTGCCCTGCTGCATGATTTTTATCTGTACGACTGGCACACCACCGGTACCTTTCACGGCCTGCGCCGCCTGTTTGAGATGCACGGCTTCTCCCATCCGGGTTATGCCTGCGTCAATGCAAAGCGGGTGTTCAGCATTACCACAAAGGAACAGAGCATCATTGCAAGCCACATGTGGCCGCTGACCTTCCGTCATGTGCCCACCTGCCGCGAAGCAGTCATCGTCTGTCTGGCCGATAAGTACTGCGCCGTGGTGGAAAGCATGTTCCAGCGTTCCCGCGCCGGTGCCGTGGTGGACGGCAGCGTGGACATCGACGGCGAAGAGTGGTAAGCCTGTTTTTACCTTTATCATTTTATCAATGGACAAAAAAGAACTCCGCACCTCACAGGGCGCGGAGTTCTTTTGTATCTTACAGCTTTTTATAGCCTTCCGGTTCATTGGCGGCAGCGCGGTATTCCATTAAGAATGTGTCCAGCCAGCGGCCGTGACAGTCGCGGGCAATGCGTTCCCGGCGGCCCACTAAGCGAAAGCCGCATTTTGTGTGCAGGGCGCGGCTGGCAGCGTTGTCCTGCAGCACGGTGGACTGCAGTGTCCAGTAGCCGGCCTTTTCTGCCTGATGGCACAGCTCGGTCAGCAGGTGATAGCCAAGGCCATGGCCCCGGAACTGCTCACCCACGTAAATACTCACCTCGGCAACGCCGCGGTAGCACCAGCGCGGGTCCACCCGGCGCAACGCCGTCCACCCGGCGATCACGCCGTCGGCCAGCAGTACCAGTCGGCATTCTTTTGCGTGGGAAGCATCCCACGCAGAATACGGCGGACAGGTGGTCTGAAAAGTGGCATGTTCTGTAGCAATGCCCTCCAAATAAATTCTGGAAACAGCGCTCCAGTCTTCCGGCTCCATGGGCCGGATCTCGATTTTGCTCATATTTCGATCCCGGCGGAAAGTGCATAGCTTTCCGCGCCCTCAACTCTCAAAAATATCCGGCTCCAGTATAGCAGAATTTGCGGTGCGGTACAAGCGCCGTACTGCACAGAAATTTCTTTGACAAGCGGAAGGTTTGTGATACAATAAATCATAACAAAGAAAAGCACGGCAGGATACGCCGCTGCAGAATGGAGGATGTCCCAAAATGAAGTGGATCAGAACGATGGTGTGCGCGCTGGGAATGCTGGCGTGCGTATCGCTTTCGGCATTTGCTGCAGAGTACGGCGAGCCGAACATCACAACAAAGACGACCATGAAAGAGCTGCGGGAGAACCCCAGCATCAAAGGCTCCGGCTACTACACCTACTGCAACGAATGGATCGAGGGCAGCACGCAGTACGATGATACGTCCATTGAGGGCTATGTAAGCTACGCGGCTGCCGAGGATGCCGCCGAAGGCATGAACCTTGTGATCGAAAACTACAACAGGGGCGTACAGATCACATGGCAGGTGTATACCCCGGAAGAAATTGCGGAAAATTCTTCTCTGGGCATGGTGCAGCTGTATTATTTCCCGGCTAAAACAGCCAACGCAAAGTACGCCATCGTGGTGCCCGGCAACGGCGGCAACACCACCGCAGAGTTGAACGAGGGTGCATCCATTGCCAACCAGCTGCACGAGCTGGGCTATGCGGCTTTTGTGCTGCGGTACCGCTCTTTCCTGAATGCATCCGACAATGCGCCACTGTACGATATTGCCAATGCCATAAAGTACCTGACCGAAAATGCAGATCAGTTTGGCGTTCAGCGCGAAAACTATGCGCTGATGGGCTTTTCTTCCGGCGGACACATCGTGGGCCTGATCGGCTCAGACAACGAAAAGTTCGGCTATAAGGCATTTGGTCTCCCACAGCCTGCAGCGCTGCTGCTGGGTTACCCCATCAACGATTTCTTTGAGGTGAAGCCGCTGTATCAGCTGGCCATTGACCCGCTGGTGCTTGGCTGGCGTTACTACTGGACCGATATTTCGGATGTGGTGAACGAAAACTTTACCCCTACCTATTTCTTCTACGGCAAAAATGATCTTTATATGCAGCGCATGTGCTACTCCCAGCAGGGGCCGCTGCTGGAGCGCAAGCTCCGGGAGAGCGGGGCTGTTTATGAGTGCCATGTGTACGAGGACGCACCCCACGCCATTGGCCCGGGCCGCCACACCGATGCGGACGGCTGGATCCTGCAGGCAACGGAATTCTGGGAAAAACAGTGCAAATAAAGAGATAAATGGGGGATTGCTGTGAGAAAACGATTGCGCACGGTGATGTTTGGTATTGGCCTGATGATCCTGCTGGCACAGCCGGCGTTTGCGGAGGAGCTTGGTCAGGCCAACATCACACCGCGCACCAAAATGGCAGAGATCCGCTCCAACCCCAGCATTGTGGGTGCGGGCATCTACACCTACTCGCTGGATCAGGACCGTGTGCTGGACCGGATGTACTGGGACGCGCAGCCGCTGAGCCGCCTTTCCAATCACTGGACGGCACAGGATGCGGCGGATGGACTGAACTATCTGATCCGCACCTATAACGCTGGGCAGCGGGTGACCTTCCCGCTTTATACGGCGGAGGAGATCGCGCAGGATACCAGCCGGGACGGTGTGGAACTGTATTATCTGCCGGCAGAAGGGGCGCAGGCGAACCAGAAATATGCGCTGGTGATCGGCGGTAATGCGATTGTGGTCAGTGCGGAGATCCGCGAGGGCATTTCCACTGCATGGAACCTGCACGAAATGGGCTATCCGGTGTTCGTGCTGCGCTACCGCATCGGCATGAAGGCTTCCAACAATGCGCCGCTGCAGGATGTGGTCCGCGCGGTGCAATACATCACGGAACATGCAGGACAGTTTGGCGTGCAGGCGGAGGATTATGCCATTGTAAGCTATTCCTCAGGCGGGCAGATCGCCGGACTGTTCGGCACCGACGCGGTGGGCTACAAAAATTACGGCCTGCCAAAGCCCGGTGCCATGCTGCTGGGCTACCCGGTAAACACCTTTCTGGAGTTCAAACCGGTCTATAATATCCTGCTGGACCCCGGCGTGTGCAAGCAGCGGTATTATAAAATGACATTGTCTGATTACATCACACCGGATTACCCGCCTACCTATCACTGGTACGGCAAAAACGACATGACCCTTATGACCATGTGCTGGTCGGCGCAGGGGCCTGTTCTGGAAAAGGCACTGGCCCGCAACCATGTGACGCATATCTACCATGTGTATGATGATGCTCCCCATGCAGTGGCCGCAGGCAAGGGCACCGATGCAGAGGGCTGGCTGAATGAAGCAGTTGCCTTCTGGGAGGAACAGGTCGGCTGAAAAGGAGATGTTGAGTTGAAACACAGGATATGCACCGCAGCAGCCTGTATCTGTCTTCTGCTGATGATGGCGCTGCCCGCATTTGCAGCAGAGTATGGCGAGCCGGATATCACGCCGCAGACCACCATGGGCGAGATCCGCTCAAACCCCAGCATCCTTGGCGCAGGCGTTTGGACCTATTCCAAGGAGCAGAACCTGCCCGGCACCGAGGACTGGTGCAATGACCAGACGCTGGAAAAATATGTGAGCAGCCATGTGGCACAGGATTGTGCCGATGGTCTGAACCTGCTCATCCGCAATTACAATGCGGGCGTGCAGATCACCTATAAGCTCTACTCGGAGCAGGAGATCGCCGAGGACAGCTCCCGCAACAATGTGGAATTCTATTACTACCCGGCCAGCACGCCGGATGCAAAGTATGCGCTGGTGCTCTCCGGCAACATCTTCAACCGCACGGCAGAGTTAAAGGAGTGCATCTCCACAGCTTACCAGCTGCACCAGAAAGGCTATGCGGTGTTCGTGATGCGCTACCGCGCCTACCCGGACAACGACAACAACGGACCCATAGAGGACATTGCACGGGCGGTGAAGTACATCATCGGCCACGCACAGCAGTTCGGCGTGCAGACGGAAAGCTACGCCCTGATCGGCTATTCTTCCGGCGGACATCTGGCGGGCCTGTTTGCATCGGACGCTCTGGGCTATAAAAACTATGGCCTGCCCAAGCCCGGCGCAGTGATCCTGGCGTATCCCATCGTGCAGTTTTCCGAGATCACACCGATCTACCGTGTGGGCATCGACCCCTTTGTGTGCGGCCGGTTCTACTATGAATACAGCCTTGCCGACCTGATCACAGAGGACTATCCGCCGGTGTACTTCTGGTATGGCAGGGATGACCTGACCTTGAACCTGCTGTGCTGGCCGCTGCAGGGGCCGGCCCTCAGCAAGGCACTGGCCGCGCATGGCGTACCTTACAAAGAAGTGGTATATGACCACGCAGCCCATGGCATCGGCCTTGGCCGCGGCACGGCTGCGGATGGCTGGCTGGACGAAGCCGCTGCCTTCTGGGAAGAACAGACAAAATAATATAAAGTACGCAGATCCGGGCTTTGCAGCTGCACAGCCCGGATTTTGCAATAGGAGACATTATGGAATTTTTAGCGTTTCTTTACACGGTGCTTCTGGTGGCCATCTGCCTGATGATGGCCCTGCTGCTGTACCGCTCGGCAAAGCCTGCCGCAAACCGGGACGATGCAGAACGGAAGGAATGGCTGCGTCAGCAGCTGGAAGCGCAGAACCGCCAGATGGACGCGAAGCTGGCAGAGATGGCGCAGCAGAACCTTGCCGCTATGGGCCACATCAGTGAAACGCTGCAGGCCTCGGTGCAGAGCATGAGCACCGCCCTTGCCGCAGGGCAGGGCACTCAGCAGCAGACCATGGAGCAGCGCCTGCAGGGGCTGGAAGCCTCCAACGCCCGCAAGCTGGAAGAGATGCGCCGCACCCTTGCCGAGGGCATGACTGCCCTGCAGGCCCAGAACGCCCAGAAGCTGGACGAGATCCGCCATATGGTGGACGAACAGCTGCAGGATGCGTTGCAGAAGCGGGTGACCGAAAGCTTCAAGGCGGTGAACGACCAGCTGGAACAGGTGTACAAGGGTCTTGGCGAAATGCAGAACCTTGCCGCTGATGTGGGCGGGCTGAAACAGGTGCTTTCCGGTGTGAAGACCCGCGGTATTCTGGGTGAGATCCAGCTGGGAGCCATTCTGGAAGAGATCCTTGCCCCGGAACAGTACGACACCAATGTGGCCACCATTCCGGGCAGCACCCAGCGGGTGGAGTACGCCATCCGGATGCCCGGCGCGGACGGCGGCACGGTGTGGCTGCCCATCGACTCCAAGTTCCCCGGCGACACCTATGCCCATTTACAGGATGCGCAGGCATCCGGCGACGCGCAGGCTGTGGAGAACGCCCGCCACGCACTGGAACTGGTGCTGCGGGCCGAGGCCAAGGACATCCGGGAAAAATATGTGGAGCCGCCCTACACCACGGCCTTCGGCATCCTGTTCCTGCCCTTCGAGGGTTTGTATGCCGAGGTGGTGAACGCGGGCCTGCTGGAAGTGCTACAGCGGGACTATCAGGTGAACATTGCAGGCCCCAGCACCATGGCAGCGCTGCTCAACAGCCTGCAGATGGGCTTCAAGACCCTTGCCATCCAGAAGCGCTCCGGTGAGGTATGGCAGCTGCTGGGTGCGGTGAAGACCGAATTTGACAAGTTCGGGCAGGGGCTTTCCAAGATGCAGCAGCGCCTGCGCCAGACCGACGAAGAGCTGGATAATCTCATTGGCGTGCGCAGCCGTGCCATCAGCCGCAAGCTGCGCGCGGTGCAGACCATGGACGAAAGCGCTGCTGCCGCTCTGCTGGAACTGGATGCTGAGCCGGGCAAACCGGTGGCGGCACGTCTGCCGGAGAATGGGGAAGAGCTCTGATGTGCAGAATATTCCCACGTTATCCCTTGCGATTTTTCTGACGATGTGGTATGATAGGAACTGTTCTCAGAAACAACCGCCGCAGAAACGCGGCACTGCATAAAAATATAAATAAGGAGACCGAGCATTATGAGCGTAAACAAGATCAGTGAAGCCATTTTGGGCGTTGGCGTGGATGATACCACCATCGACCTGTTCGAGAGCCAGTATCCGGTGCCCACCGGCGTGAGCTATAATTCCTATGTCATTCTGGACGAAAAGACCGCCGTTCTGGACACGGTGGATGCCCGCGCTACCGAGCCGTGGCTGGAAAACCTGACCGAAGCTCTGGCAGGCCGTAAGCCGGATTATCTGGTAGTCTCCCACATGGAGCCGGACCACGGTGCCAACATTGCAAAGCTGGCGGCACTCTATCCGGAGATGCAGGTGGTGGGCAACGCCAAGACCTTCCTGTATATGGATCAGTTCTTTGGCGCTGATGCTGTGGCAAAGGAGCGCCGCGTGGTGGTGAAGGACGGCGAGAGCCTGAGCCTTGGCACCCACACCCTGACCTTTGTGTTTGCCCCCATGGTGCACTGGCCGGAGGTCATGGTCAGCTATGAATCCACCGAAAAGGTGCTGTTCTCCGCGGATGGCTTTGGCCGCTTTGGCGCTGTGGCAAAGTTTGACGAAAAGGCCGACTGGGCCAGCGAAGCCCGCCGCTACTACCTGAACATCGTGGGGAAATACGGCCCGCAGGTGCAGGCGCTGCTGAAAAAGGCCGCGGCTCTGGACATCCAGACCATTTGCCCGCTGCACGGCCCGGTGCTGACCGGAGATCTGGGCAAGTACCTGAACTACTACGACATCTGGTCCAGCTACAAGCCCGAGGAGCCGGAAAAGATCCTTGTGGCAAGTGCTTCCATCCACGGCCAGACCCGTGCAGCAGCCCACCTCATGGCCGAAAAGCTGCGTGCAAAGGGCGCAAAGGTCGTGGAGATGGACCTGACCCGCACGGATGTGTCCTATGCCGTCACCGAAGCCTTCCGCTGCGGAAAGATCGTGCTGGCCTGCGCCACCTACGACGGCTTCCTCTTCCCGCCGATGGAAAATCTGCTGACCCACCTCAAGACCAAGAGCTTCCAGAACCGCACGGTGGGTCTGATGGAGAATGGCACATGGGCACCCATGGCCGCAAAGCTCATGCGCGCCGAGCTGGAAGGCATGAAGAACATCGCCGTGTGTGATACTGTGGTCACCATCCGCAGTGCTGCCAATGCTGCTGCCGAAGCGCAGATGGATGCACTGGCTGCAGAAATCGTGGCAAAATAAAGCATCCTGATACAGAGATCCTCTGCCGACTGCCCGGCAGGGGATTTTTTTATTGAACCATGTGGAAGAGTTTGATATACTGAAAAGCAGAAGTTTATGGATGGAGGAATATCATGTCTGTAAAAATAAAAGCAGATATCAGACACTGGCTGCGGGAGTTGGATAAGAAATATTTCTTTGTGATGCTGGGCTTTGCGGTGATGGTCTATTTGCCGCTGATCAGCTTGAAGCTGACGAACACAGTGGATGGTCTGTGGACAACGGCTGAGTACATGGCGGGAGCATGGGAGCTTTCCAACGGACGATGGCTTTGGCTGGTGACCAGTTTTCTGCGTTTCAGTCTGCAGCTAGAACCCATCAATGCGGTGGTGTGCTTGGTGCTGGTTTCTCTTGGAGTCACCAGGCTTCATATGCTCTTCAAACCGGCATGGATGAGAACATCCTGCATTGACTGGCTCGCAGGTTTATGCTATGTTTCCAATGTTGTGGTCGGGTGCTATCTTTCGTTTCACTTCATTGCACCGGAGTACGGATTTTCGTTTTTCTTTGCAATGCTGGCTACAGAGCACGTGATCCGGGGAAAATCAGCCGTAAGCAGCATTGTGCCGGCAGCGGTGCTTTTGGCACTGAGCCTTGGCCTGTACCAGACGAACCTTGCCTGTTTCTGTCTGGTGCTGCTGGCCTATTTTCTCCTACTACTTTTCCAGAATGGAGAAAAACAAAAGATTCGGGAATATATTTGCAAAAGCCTGGCAAGTGCTGCATCCGGCGCAGTGCTGTATCTGCTGATCTTAAAGATTACACTGTGGGCGACGGGAACGGCGATGGCCGATTACCAGGGTGGTGCAGATATTTCAGTGTCTGGAATTCTGAAAAATCTTCCTTCCAGCGTTGCAAAGTGCTATGAGCTTTTTTATCGGTATTTCTTTGGCACCCTTGTAAAACACAATATGCTGCAGGAAACTGCAGTTGTATTTGTTTTGATTTTTTGTGTGGTGGGTGCCGCGCTTGCGTGCAGACTGGTTCGGCTCATACGCCGGAAGGATTGGGAAAACACTTTCTATGGCACAGCAGCGCTGCTGGTGCTGCCCATGATGTGCACGGTATTTATGGTGGCAACCTCGCAGGCGTCGTTTTATATTCCCATGTCCGGAGGTCTGGCCTTGTTCCTGCCGGTCTGTTTCTGGCTATTGGACAGCAGCCGGGAGGGAGAAACAGCCTGTGATGCGTTCCGCAAATGCTGGAATAAAGCAGAAAAAGCACTGATCCTGCTTACGGCGGCTGCTGTCGTTTACGGGAGCGTATTCATGTCGGCTATCGATCAGCAGGCGATGTATGAGGGACGCAAGGCAACAAAACAAATCGCGGACCTTGTGGCCGATGAGCTGGTGGCAGAGGGCTATTATGATTTGCCGGAAAAACTGCCAGTGATGCTGGTAGGCCGCCCCAGTGCAAGCCCACTGTTCCGGACACACGTCATCTATTGGGATGCGAACGACTACGCACAGGTGGGCCTTTTCGAAAAAGAAAATGCCGCTACAATGCGCTATTCATGGAATGCGGTGTTTCGTGACCTCACACCGATGCAGCTGGAGCTGTGCAGTGATGAGGTATATGACGAACTGATCCGGACAGAAGAAATCAAACGAATGCCGACATTCCCTGAGAAAGGCTCCATGCAGGAAATGGACGGTGTATATGTGATCAAAATTTCAGAGGATTATCTGATCGATGAATAACAAATGAGCCTGAGAACATAAAACAGGACAGATGGAGAAAATAACGATGAAAGAAAAAATCGATGTACAGAAACCGGACGACCTTGGGCTGGATATATCGGATCTAAGATATTTTCTGGTGATGCTGCTGTTTTCGGCGGTAGTGTTTTTCCTGCTGATCAGCCAGCGGCTGACCAATACATTTGACGGATTGTGGAACAATACATGGTTCTTCGGCGGCTATTGGCAGGTAGTCACGGGCCGATGGCTCTGGCCGGTGATCGATGCGCTGCGGTTTGGCATCCAGACGGAACCTTTCAATTCATTGCTGACGCTTTCCATGTCGGCGCTGGCTGTCACCCTGCTTCGGAAGTTTTTTACAGAGAAGGATTCTGTCGTGACCTATCTGGCGGGTATGGCTGTTCTGGCCAGCACGGTCACTGGAATACAGCTGTCATATCGGTTTCAGTCGCCGGTGTTTGGCTGCTCATTTTTGTTTTCTGTTCTGGCGGCAGAGCGTGTGGTTCGTGCCGCAGATTTTAGAAAAGCGGTCATACAGGGAGCACTGCTTCTGGTCATGAGCCTTGCGTGCTATCAGACGAGCCTTGATAACTTTTGTCTGCTCCTGCTGACATATCTTCTGCTGCTTCTGTTCCGCAATGTGGACAGAGAAAAGGTCCATGCCCACATTGGAAGAAGTCTTTGCAGCGCAGCTGCAGGAATGGTTTTGTATTTCCTGCTCACAAAGCTGATCGTATGGGCATGTGGATGGCAGATGGCAAGTTATAATGGAGGAGCGGATGTTTCGGTACTTTCTATACTGAAAAATCTGCCCAATGCCATTGCAGAGACCTACCAACTGTTTGGAACTTACTTTTTTCAGAATTACTATCGGCATAACATTCTGCAGCCGGTGGGCTTTTTCGTTTTGGTATTTCTGGCGCTGAGCATCGGACTGCTGAACCGCTTCAGAAAAATGCTTCACCGGAAAAATTGGGAATATATCCTTCTGGGAGTGGCAGCGCTGATCGTTTTGCCCATCATGTGCAATGCCATCATGCTGATCACAAGCGAGGCGGTCTGGCTTTTGCAGATGGGCGAAGGATTGAATCTGTTCGTGCCGGTATGTCTGCTGCTGCTTGAAGGGACGCGCACAAATCAGCCTATGGTAAAAAAGTATGTACGTGCTGCCCGGACAGGGGCTGTAGTACTTGCGGTTTTGGTCGTCTATGGCAATGTCTGCTCTGCCGTGATCGATCAGGAAGCTATGTATGAGGGAAGAAAAACACTCAAGAGCATGTCGGATCACATCGCGGACGACCTGATGAGCAGCGGATATTTTGACGATAACGAGCAGCTGCCGGTACTGTTTGTGGGCAGACCCAGCTCGAACTCCAGTTTTATGAAGAGGGAGTATTACCTCTATGCAAATCCGTATGCGCAGATGGGCCGCTTCTGGCTGAACGATTACTCGGCCAGAGCGTCTTGGAAAGCGGTTTTCAGGGATATTACTCCGGCAAAACTCAAGCATTGCTCGGTGGAACAGTACGGGGAACTGTACAGCAGAACAGAGCTGGAACAGATGCCAGTCTATCCGCAGGAAGGATATATCCAGCAGATCGACGGTGTGGTCGTGGTAAAAATTTCAGATGATTACAAAGTTGATAAAGAGTTTGCGCCACTGATCGACCTGGGAGAATTGTTTCAGCTCATAATGGATGACATAAACGATTCATAATGACTGCGGCTTTGTGAAAAAACCTCCACCGAACGCGATTTTTGCGGAAAATGACTGCACGGCCCTTGCAAACTGTCCCGAAATGTGGTAACATAACTCTTGGTTATAAAACCTGAATACTCCCAAACGCAGCGACGGAGAGAGTAGGCATGGCGTACACGGCAAAGAGAGAAGCTTCACCGGCTGAGAGGGCTTCCGGGTGTATCTGTGCTGAAGTTCGCTCCTGAGCGGTCTGTGCGAAACAGCAGTAGTACAGAACGGCCACGCCCCGTTACGGCGTTCTGAGAGCCGCCCGGCATCTGTGCACGGGTGGAAACCGGGTGGTACCGCGGAGCTAAGAATCAACAGCTTCGTCCCTTTTGCCTGAGAAATCGGGCAGGGGACGGAGCTTTTTTGTTGCACTCCGCTCATCAACACGAAGAATAAAGGAGAGAACATCCATGCAAGCAATGATCGACGAGCTGGCAAAACAGGCCGCTGAAAGCCTTGGTCAGGTGTCCGGCAAGGAAACGCTGGCCTCCTTCTGGCAGGAGTACCTCAGCAAAAACGGCAAAATCCCTGCCCTGATGAAGAACCTGCGCACCGTTGCGCCGGAAGAGCGTCCTGCCATGGGCAAGATCATCAACGAACTCAAGGCCAAGGTGCAGGCAGACTATGACGCTGCCGCAGAACAGGTGAAGCAGGCAGAGCTTGCTGCCCGCAATGCTGCGGAGACGGTGGATATCACCCTGCCCGCCAAGACCCGCCCCATGGGCGGCCTGCACCCGCTGACCCTGATCACCAACCAGATCATCGACGTGTTCTCCGGCATGGGCTTTTCGGTGGGCACCTTCCCGGAGATCGAGGACGATGACCACAACTTTACCCGCCTGAACGTGCCCAAGGATCACCCGGCACGCGACATGCAGGACACCTTCTTCATCGAGAAGAACCCCGACATACTGCTCCGTACGCACACCTCGTCGATACAGGTGCGCGCCATGGAGCGCAGCAAACCCCCTATCCGCATCGTCTGCCCGGGACGCGTATTCCGCAACGAGGCCATATCGTACCGCGCACACTGCATATTCCATCAGGTCGAAGGCCTCTACATCGACGAGGGCGTCTCGTTCGCCGACCTCAAGCAGTCGCTCCTATACTTCGCAAAAGAGATGTTCGGCGAAGAGGCATCGATACGTCTGCGACCCTCGTACTTCCCCTTCACCGAACCCTCGGCCGAGATGGACGTATCGTGCAACCTCTGCGGCGGCAAGGGCTGTCCGGTCTGCAAGGGCACGGGCTGGCTGGAGATTCTGGGCTGCGGCATGGTCGACCCCAACGTATTGGAGGCCAACGGCATCGATCCGCAGAAATATTCGGGCTTCGCCTTCGGCATGGGCATCGAACGTATCGCCATGCTCAAATACGGCGTGGGTGACCTGCGGCTCTATTTCGAAAACGACGTGCGCTTCCTGCGCCAGTTCGATTCGGTGTTGTAAGCGGGAAACGCCGGGCAACCACCTAACGACCGAACCGTATGAACTTCAAAAGCCTTTTCCGCGTTTGCGTCCTTGCCGCCATGCTGCTTCCGATCGAGGCGGCCTGCTCGTTGTCGGCGCGTCCGAAAGGAAAACCGGCGGCGGATCGGGAATACGATCCTCAGACGACCGCTTCGTTCTTTTACACGGAGGGAATCAAGAACAACGTGATGGAGGGCGACACGGCCCGCTCGATCCGGCTGTTCGAGAAAGTGCTGGCGATCGACTCGACGCACGCCCCGTCGCTCTACGAGCTTGCCATCCT
>OGRF01001004.1_pt1 | contig 20980 bp, 20 predicted proteins | sample 1553381 | NCBI WGS metagenome assembly OGRF01 (sample SAMEA2580060, study PRJEB22360) | human gut metagenome | biome: human gut; feature: human-associated habitat; material: faeces | place: Denmark | collected 2008/2010
AAATCAGAAAAACATGAGAAAGATAACATTGAGCGAATACAATGCCATTCCGGAAAACTATCGTGGGATTTGGACTGTCGAACGTTGGGATTTGCCTGATTGGGCAGAATTACGCAAAAAACATATCGGCAAACGTACCATGATGGTTTATGATAAAGGTACATGCCTGCTGGTAGAGGGAATCGGCTTTGAAATCGTGGATGATTCCGGCTGGAAAAAGCCGGATGAAATCAGAAAAGACATAGATATGCTTTACCAAGAGTTCTGTAACATGTGTAAATGCGAACCGCATTATGTAGATTGCATCATACGTTGGCAGGACACTCTGGATACATTGGAAACAAGAATTGCATTGTCCATGGATTCCGATACGGAATGGGATGAAGAAATCTTCTATTATTGCAACAGCCGGAACGAATTGAAATCACTCACAGAAAAAGGTTGCTCAGATTTTGTCATTGCTGATTGCTTCGGTTTCGGAATGTATGAAAAACCGATGCAGGAAATCTGAACACTGAACATATTGAAAAACAATGAAATACCAATAAAAACAAGAAATCTCAGCCATAATGACCGAGATTTCTTTTCTTCCTTTTTATAGTGCAGATGCGACGACTAAGCTCGCACGGGCACTTTTAATATTGCAAAGGTAAGTTTTATTCTGTTTCTGTTTAGCCAAGCGATATTCTTTGATTACATCTATATTTTTACGCCAAAATTTTGTGGATAGCAAAATAAGGATTATCTTTGCATATGAGTTCATCCCTCATTTGAGGGAAGGAAATCGAAAAACGCAAGCCATAGAAGCTCTGCGTTTTTTGCTTTTATAATAGTTCCGGCAATCTGTTCCGATTATATTTTCTCAATATTTTATCACGGGCGTAATCCTTTCCTTCCAGATGGTATGCAGTCAGGAGATAGTATGATGCTTTGTCCCTTCTTGGTTCAAGAACAATAACGTAATGCTCGTCAATGTCATATATATAAGTCCGTTTTCCTCTCGGCTCATTGACGGAAAAATACAACATCCTGTCTACTTTTTTCTGTTCCACATGATATCTGATCCAATGCAGTCGCTGTGACCTCGATATGTCAAATTCCCGGTGATGTTCCTCCTTATCTGTTTCTTTCCTGGTAAGATGATTGAACAGGACTTCCATAGCTATGATTCCATCCTCCTTTGGTGTAGGATATATGGGCTTGCCATTAAAGCAGAAGTTTGGATTATCTTGAATATCCCGATTGAAAACTCCACGCAGAGACCGTCTCCTTTCAGGTTCTGACATACCAAGCAGTTCAAGCAAATCATTATATTTCTTTGTCAAATTGAAAGGCATGGCTATTTCAGATTTATGAAAAACAGATTCAGTTTCTCAGAATGGTTTGTCATATCAAGACTCCCGGTGTGCAAATGTTTCATGATGCGCTCAATTATCATCATCTTCGCAGCGTTCTTATGTTCTTTGTCATTTACATTGTATGATACTGCTCCCATTATCAGGTCGGCAAGCTGCATAAGCAGACTTTCATGGGAGCAGATATTCTGCACATTACGGAATACTCCATATTTTGTATTCAGAACTTCTTTCAACTTGCGCACTTTTTGGGCACTGAACGAATCTTTGATATCAAGGTAAACATTGTAGCAATCTAAGGTGTCAATCTTGTAATTAAGCAGCAGATAATACATCTTATAAAAAAAATCATCATAAGAAGACCCCATTTCATCACATTTTATCTGCGATTTTTTTATTCCTATTGCACGGAATTTCAAATCAGTGTCAAAAAAATAGTCAATTAAATCCAGATAAAACCTCACTTTTGACATTGAAACCTTGCTCCATTTTATCTCAGCATAAAAATTATGCTCCTTTTTAAGTTCGTCTATACGTTTGCAATGTCTTCGTATCTGCGGATATGCACAACTCACCGATCCCAAAAACATATAGTCTTTATGGTCATGCTCAATATGGCAGCTCTCATCGCAATATATGTTGAAAGTCTTGTTCATAACAGTTGCAAATATACTCTTTTTATTTTGAAATAGAGACGCATCGTGTACTCTATTTCAAAATGCACTCAATGATAAAGTACATTATTCCATATTCCTCCATAAAATTCCATCATTATTCCGCTTCACTTGGCAAGTCCCTTCAAGAAGATAACTCGGAGGATGATACCTTCCACGTTCAAGCCTCCGGTTTTCGGGACACAAAATTCCCTTTGGTAATTTTCCGCCCGAAAAAACGCTCCGGTATCATCGTCCGAGTTGGGGAAAAGGTCCGGGACTTAGCAAGCGAAGCGACCTACGACGCATAGGACAAAACCAAAAAGACAAATGACGGCGGTCTTTTGCCGATGCTGATGTCGCAATGGATTACGCTGTCAATATCTACCATACAAAAATGATCTTCCGGTCTTATGGAGCAACGGAAGGAAGTGGGGACTAAAGACAGCTCGCTCTCCACTCTGCATAATACTGTTTTTCTTTATCGCTTTTGTTTGTGGCTTTCCTACCGTTTCCCTTTTCCTCTTTCCTATCATGTGTCCATCCTCTTTTTCTTTTATCATCCGGGTAGGTTCTTCTCACTTTTACCCTGATTCTTCCGTTTTTCTGCCTTTCGTCTTCCCGCCTATGGTGAAACGTGATGACATACGATGAAACGGATAGTCCAACGCTTTGAAATATAATGTTTTATCAAAATTATGCCTATATATTTGCGGTGACAACAATAGTTTTCAACTCTAAAAATCACAGTTATGGCAAAGAAAAATGTAAGGGACGAACCCATGAAAACACAAGTCACCGAGAATGACCAGCTGAGTGACATTGTCTTCATTCTCGACAAGATGGAACTGCTGTTGCAGGCTATATCCGAAATTGACAAGAACGGCAGGTACAAGACGGTTCCGGCAGACAAGGAACACCGGAACTCCTTTCTGAAAATAGACCGCTATGCCAGCATGTTCGAGAATTTTCTGAAAAACTTCTGGAGCCAGTTCAAGGACCCGACCCGTTTCGGACTGCTCACCATCAAGGAGGACACCCTGGACAGCCCTGAAGTCAGACAGGCGGTGGAAGACATAGCCGCAGGCAGGAAGTCGGATGCGGTGGATGAATTTCTGAAAAAATACGAGATTGTACCACGCACCAAGGAAAACCAAAGTATAAACAATCAAAATCAAGAAGAAATGGCAAAGAAAAACCAGACACAGCAGCAGGCCGCCCCGGAAACCGGGCAGCAGCCCAAGTACCGCTACAATGAATCAATGATCAACTGGGAGGAGCTGAAGCACTTCGGACTGTCCCGGGAGGAACTTCAGGAGCGCGGACTCCTTGACCAGATGCTCAAGGGATACAAGACCAACCAGGTCGTACCAATCAGCATGAATTTCGGTTCCGCCGTTTTGCGCACGGATGCACGACTGTCATTCCAGCAGTCCGTGGGAGGTCCTATCGTATTGGGCATCCACGGTATCCGTCAGAAACCCGAACTTGACCGTCCTTATTTCGGACACATCTTTTCCGAAGAGGACAAGAAGAACCTGCTTGAAACAGGCAACATGGGGCGTGTCGTGGAACTGAAGGGACGTAACGGGGAATACATCCCTTCCTTCGTGAGCATTGACAAACTTACCAACGAGGTGGTTGCCATGCGTGTGGAAAATGCGTTCATCCCGAAGGAAATCAAGGGGGTGCAGCTGACCGAACAGGAACAGAACGACCTGAGGGAAGGCAAGAAGATATTCGTTGAAGGGATGATTTCCAACGGTGGAAAGGAATTTGATGCCCATATCCAGATCAATGCCGAGCGCAGGAGTATCGAATACATCTTCGAGAATGACAAGCTGTTCAACCGCCAGTCGCTGGGTGGCGTGGAACTGACCAAACAGCAGATCGAAGACCTCAATCTTGGAAAAGCCATCTTCGTGGAGGGAATGGCACGCAAGGACGGTGAGATATTCTCCTCGTATGTAAAGCTGGATGAAGCCACCGGCAGACCTTCCTATACACGCTACAACCCGGATTCTCCGGAAGGCGCACGTGAAATCTACATCCCGAAAGAAATCAACGGAGTGAAGATAACTCCGGAAGAACAGCAGCAGCTCCGGGAGGGCAAGGTCATCTTTCTCAATGACATGGTCAACCGCAAGGGCGAGGAATTCTCCTCATTCATCAAGGCAGACCTAGAAACCGGACGGCTCAGCTATTCACGTACACCGGACGGCTTCGAACAGCGTGCGGAGTTCAAGATTCCGGACAAGGTATGGGACGTACAGCTGAACCGCCAGCAGCGTGCCGACCTCCAGAGCGGCAAGGCCGTGTTGGTAGAGGGCATCAAAGGCTATGACGGAAAGACCATCTCCCAGTATGTCAAGGCGAATTTCAACCAGGGCAGGCTGGACTTCTACAACGAGAATCCGGACCGCAAGCGTGACGCTTCACAGCGGAATGTCGTGGCCAACGCCCAGAAACAGGGACAGGAGGCGAAGCAGAACAGCCGCAGATCCAAAGGTGCAAGCATGGCCTGAAGTAAAACGAATGTATAATCCAAAAGAATCAGAAACATGGAAAAGAACAATGGAAACAACGCGCCTTTCAAGGCGGAAGACGTAAACTGGGAAGAACTGGCCGGAATCGGCATCCTCAAGGACGAACTGGAAATGTCGGGAGAACTTGAAACGCTGCTCAGCGGGAAGAAAACGAAAGTAATGTCACTCAGCCTTGTACTCCTCGGTGTGGACGTGGTGATGGATGCCACCCTTCAGCTGATACGCAAGGACGGCGAACCGCTGATGGAAATCCTTGGCGTGAAGCCGGTGGCATAGCATCCGCTTTTCACCCGATACGACAATCAAGCATCAAATGTCAAACCGCCGTTCCCCGTCATCCATGCCGGTCACGGGGAACAGCTTTAATTTTACAAAAAAATGAAGATGAAAGCAATCATTGCAGAAAAACCGAGTGTGGGAATGGATATCGCCCGTGTGGTCGGGGCTACCGAAAAGATGGACGGCTACTGTACAGGCAACGGATACATAGTGACATGGGCTCTGGGACACCTCGTGCAACTTGCCCTGCCCGGCACGTATGGCTATACGAAGACAACCGCCGCTGACCTCCCGATGCTGCCGGACCCGTTCCGGCTTGTTTCCAGACTGATCCGCACGGACAGGGGTACAGTGACAGACCTGGCCGCTTCCCGGCAGTTGAAAATCATTGAGGGGGTATTCTCCAGATGCGAGAGCATCATTGTGGCAACCGATGCCGGTCGCGAGGGTGAACTGATATTCCGTTGGATATATGACTATCTGGGATGCACCAAGCCGTTCATGCGTCTGTGGATTTCATCGCTGACGGACGAGGCTATCCGGGAAGGTATGGCCAATCTCAGGAACGGAAGCGACTATGACAGTCTCCATGCGGCCGCTGACTGCCGGGCAAAGGCTGACTGGCTGGTGGGCATGAACGCCAGCCGAGCGTTAGCGATAGCCACAAGTTCGGCCAACAATTCCATCGGACGGGTACAGACTCCGACACTCGCCATGATATGTACCCGTTTCAAGGAGAACCGGAATTTCGTGTCCGTCCCTTATTGGCAACTGCATATCACGCTGACACAGGGAGAGGCGCACCGGCAATTCATCCATACGGGGGAATTCAAGGACAAGGCAGCAGCGGAAACGGCATTCGGCAACATCGGCACCGGTTCTCAGGCGACAGTCACACGACTGGAACGCAAGAGGGTATTCCGGCAGCCACCGCTTCTCTACGACCTGACATCCCTGCAGAAAGACTGCAACACCCATTATGACCTGACGGCAGAAAAGACCCTTTCCATAGCCCAGTCCTTGTATGAGAAGAAACTCATTTCCTATCCGAGAACCGGCAGCCGCCATATTCCGGAAGATGTCATGCGGATCATTCCTTCCCTGCTGGAAAAAATTACATCCATACCGGATTTCAAGGCATACGGGGAATCCTTCGACTTGTCCGACCTCAATACCCGGTGTGTGGACGGCACCAAAGTGACGGACCATCATGCACTGATCATTACCGGTATCATCCCGAACGAACTCTCTGAGGCGGAATCGGCTGTCTATACCCTGATAGCCGGCAGGATGCTGGAATCCTTTTCGCCACCCTGCGAGAAAGAGCAGCTGACCATGGAATGCACCTGTGAGGGAATGGTCTTTTGTTCACGATCCTCTTCCGTCATCCGTCCGGGATGGTGCGGCGTTTTCTCACGGAGGGAGGAAAGAGACGGAGACGAACCGGAAGGGAAAGTCGGTACGGCTGTATTTGCCGAAGGTGAAACCCTTCCCGTCATGGGCCGGGGACTGGTGCAGAAGAAGACCCTGCCCAAGCCGCTCTACACGGAAGCGACCCTGCTGGGTGCCATGGAGACTTGCGGAAAGGACATTACCGATGAAGAGGCGAAAGAGGCCGTAAAGGATTCCGGAATCGGTACACCTGCCACACGGGCAGCCATCATTGCCACCCTGTTCAAAAGGGATTATATTGAACGTTCCGGAAAGAGTATCCGTCCTACGGAAAAAGGGCTCTATCTGTTCGAGGCCGTAAAGGATATGCAGGTGGCGGATGTGGAAATGACAGGCTGCTGGGAGAAGGCACTGGCTCAGATTGAAGGGCATACGCTCGATACGGAAACGTTCATGCGTTCCATCCGTGACTACACGCACAAGGCAACCGGTGAAATACTCCGTCTTGAATTTCCTCTGCCCAAGTCACGTTCCTTCATCTGTCCCAAATGCAAGTGTGGTCATGTCATCATCCGGGGGAAGGCGGCCAAATGTGACAAGGAAGGTTGCGGACTGATGGTATTCCGCCGTTTTCTGAACAAGGAACTGACCGACCAACACCTGGAGCAGCTTTTCTCTTCAGGCTCCACCCGGCTCATCAAGGGATTCAAAGGGAAAAAAGGAGTCTCATTCGATGCCATGGTCGCCTTTGACGAGAGCTTTAACCTGAAACTTGTTTTTCCAAAGCCCAAAGGTGGAAAAGGGAAATGATCCAGTCATTCCATTTCCGGGACAAAGGTAGCGGACCGCCGGTTTCCACCTGCAAGGTCGGGCCTTGCAGGTTTCGGGAAAAATCATCCTCGCCGGGCTCCGGTATTTTCCCCGAAAACCTTGCCTGTGGAGGCGGTCCACTTTCCGGCCCCCGAAATAGGAAATGACATGTTTCACCGATTAACATTGTATGGTCATGAGAACAAAAGATTTTATCGAAAGGTTGAGAACAGACAAACGGATCAGGATGGCGGCATTGGTGCTTGTTGCCTTTGCCGTATTCAGTTATCTGTATTCACGGGGAATATCCCCCGTATGGGCAGCGGTAGCCATTGTCTGCTTCAGGGGATTCTTCAGGTTCCTGTATAAGATAGCCTGCCTGCTGGTGGCCGCTATCATACTTTTCTGCATCCTCAGTTATCTGGTCTTTTAGCAAACAGGAGGAAACATGAACCGGATATGCTTTACCAATTATAATATGGATTCCGACAGAAACAGCGTACGGAACGGAGCTGCCTTGAGGGGCGGCTCTTTTTGTATCTGCCATGTCCGTCATATCGGAAAAGTAGAAACAGCAGGAACAGGAAGGATGAAAATACAGCCATTGACAGACCGAAGAACTACAGGGCAAAGGTGGCAAATGCTTCTGTACGGACGACAAGGTCAGGCCCCTTGCGGGGTTTCCCGGGAAAAATCATCCTCGCTCTGCTGCGGTATTTTTCCCGAAAACCTTGTCTTTCCGGAAGCATTTGCAGTAAAGGCCCTTGTAGTTCAACGGGCTGCCAAAGCCCGGATATTCACAATTTAAATAAAAGAAGTATGCAACAGACAATCATCGCAAGACAGTCACCGGCTCCGGCATGGATTCCGGTGATAGAGAAAAAGAGAAAAATCCGGATACCGGAACCGCACATCAAGCTGCCCGGCAGGGGAGCGACAGGTCCCGTACCTGTCTCCACGCTGTTGAATCCGGTATTGGAAATCTGCAACCATCCCGACAGGAACAGGCTTTTGGCTGAATTTTTCCGGGAATATTGAAACAAATCGTTTTACCATTAAATAATTTAAGTTATGTTTTTCACAGCAATCCACCAGATGATGACAGAAAACGTGGATCTCACGATTGTCATCCGCAAAGCGAACGGACAACTGACCGTTGCCACATTACCCAAGTCAAACGGGCTCAAGGACGAGGCTCAGAACCATATTGTTCCGCTGACCGTTACAGGCACACCGCAGGAACTTGACGCGGGATTCATTCAGACCGTCACACGGCCGATACAGAAGGCCGGCGGCCTGATTGCGAACATGGCCCAGTTCGAGGCACAGGCAGACAAGGCGGCAGCCAACAGCAAGGCCGCCAAGGAAGCGAAATCCAAGGAGTCAAAGGAAGAGAGGGAAAAACGGGAAAAATACGAGAAACTGATGAAGAAGGCGGAAGAAATGACTACCGCCAAGAATTACCGGGAAGCCCTCAACCTGCTCGGACAGGCAAAATCCCATGCGAATGAAGCACAGCTGAAAGGGATTGAAGAAAAGATTCAGGCTGTTGACAAGGAAATGAACAAGGGAAGCCTCTTTGACCTGATGGAACAGCAGCCGGTAGTACAGAACCGTACACAACCGCAACCGCAGCAGGTCATGCAGCCACAACCGGCTTATGCCCCTGCTCGGCAAGCTCCAGCAAGCAGGCAACCGCAAAGGCAGGCTCCTATGCAACAGCCGGAAAGACCGGAATTCGGACAGCCTCCTGTACAGCAGGCACAACAACAGTCCGGGTTGTGGATGCCACAGCAACCGGAACAGCAGCCGGTACGCCAGCCACTGCAACCGCATCCTCACTATGCTTCACAAAACACCGGATCCGGACAGGATATGTATGGAATGCCTCCGGCAACGGGAGGATGGCAGGATGAATCCTTCCTACAGGAGGATGAACAGCAGCAGCCTTACTTCTCCGATTCTGAACAACCGGCCTACAATCCGAAAGACTATGAGGATTACATAGACTTTCCGCAATCCATGCTGGAACCGAAATATTCACCTTATCAAACCCGATAAACTATGGCACTTCAAATCAAAGGGATGTCACGTACATTCAAATTCAAGAAAGGAACAGAGTATGTAACCCTTCAAGATCCGGCACCGAACCTTTCTCCGGATATGGTCATGAGTTATTATTCGAACTTCTATCCGGAACTGACCACGGCAACCGTACATGGTCCCGTCATCCGGGATGACAGGACGGAATATGAGTTCAAGACAACCATCGGGACAAAAGGCTGACGGTATGGATAAAGACAACAACAAGAAACAGAAGAAATCATGTGTACCATTGGACGAACAGCAGGCGGAACGGCTGGCAAGGCTCATCATCGGACAGACCGTGCGCAATATCCGGTATGGAACGGACAGGAAAGAAAGGATAACGGCGCCAAGCAGTGCCGTTCCTCTTTTCTGAACACCACGTTTCTGCCCAGACCGCTGCCGAGTCTCTTCGTGGAAGACACCGGAGGAAACAGGTACAATCTCATCACGCAGGAAAATTACGAATTCCTGCGTGATTCTTATTTCAGGTATGCCTGCCTCTTGGGAAAGGAAGCGGTACATACTCCGGGACGTACATTCGGCGAAGGAATCGCAAAACTGCACGAAGAAATGGAAATCCTTGTCGGAGAAGAACTGAATGTCAATATAGAAGAGCAAAACGGACGGTTGCTGTTCAGGCTCTGGAAAACCCATCGTTGGGGTGTACTGACATTGTATTATTTCCCGGTGAAATTCGTGGAAGCTCTCGGTTCGGAACTGAGACGCATCTCCATCACGTTTATCCATCAACTGATGAAGGCAAACGGAATACAGACCGTGCTGGACGAGGACGACACGGACTATGTGCTGACATGGATTTCGGAAGAAGGTTCGGACACAGCGGAGGAAAGGAGAAAACGGCTGAAACTCCTGCGCTCCTATGAGATCGGCAAGGTACAAGCGTTGCTCCGGAGGGTGGAAAACAGGTGTTACTACAAGAACCTTCCGAAAGCACTTGACCGGTATGAGTCCCAAAACGACTATGAGCGGTCGCTGGTCTCCGCCATGAAGGAGGGGTTGGACTTCCTGTCACCGGAGCATGGTATCATGCAATACAGTTACGACCCTTTCTATGAAGAGGAGCCTGAATGTCTGCCGATGTATCTCCACCAGCAGATTCGTGTAGTCTATGACAGCGACGATATGGTGACAGACTATCTGGTGGATTACTACAATTCATACAGCAGGGAGACCTACGACATCATACCTGCAACGACACTCGCCCTGTCACCGGAAACGGAAGAGCTGTTCCGTATGGATGACTATCCGGAACGATTCTTCCAATGGGCGGACAAATTCATCAACATAATCATTTGAATATCATGATAGAGACAAACGAACTTACAAGAACCTTAAAGACCTTGCTTATCCCCAAGGCGGCACTGATTGCTTACGCCTCGGAGAATGAGAGGAATTTCTTTCTGGAAGTACGGGATATAGACGACCGGGGAAATATGACGGAAGGAAGGCCGGTGACCCTGGAATTCATGAACGAACTGGTGAAGGGGTATTCGGAAAGGCACAGTAGCACGCCCTACGGAAAAATACCGTCCAACCTGATGTATTGCGATTCACGAAAGGGAAGCGAACGGTATGTATGGTACAATCCTCCGGGTAAAAGGATGATGTTCTTCATTCCGGGGCTTGAAATCGAGAATGCGGAATACAACCTGCCGGGAGTGATTTACAAGGCGGGGGAACACGGGATGAATATATATGCCTACAAGGGCGATACACCCGACGAGGATACGCCACTATATGCCGCACCGTTCTTCAACGTGACCGGATCCGGCGTATGCCTGGGTTCTGCCAATTTGGAGAAACCGAAAGATATGACCTACGAAAAGCTGCTGCAATACTGGGAAAAGAAATTCTGGCTGACGGAGTTCTCCCACTTGGGAGGCAATGGAAATCCGACCCGATCTAATCTTGTACTGGTGACAAAAGCAGCCAAAAACAGACCTTTCGACCTCGAAGAGTTAAAACCATTGAACAATCTGAAACTTAAAGACATCCTGAAATGAAAAGAGTACACTATATTGACAACTATCTGGTAAATCCGCAGCATCCGGTAACGGTAAATCTGATTGGTGCGGGAGGAACAGGCTCACAGGTACTAACCTGTCTGGCCCGGCTTGATGCGGCATTGAGAGGACTCGGGCATCCGGGGTTGTTCGTGACCCTGTATGATCCCGACATCGTAACGGAAGCCAACATCGGCCGTCAGCTGTTCGGGCCGTCTGATCTGGGACAGAACAAGGCGCAATGCCTTGTCACCCGGATAAACAATTTCTTCGGCAACGACTGGAAGGCGCAGCCGGACATCTATCCGACCGTATTGAAGGATGCCCGACGGGATAATCTGGCCAATATCACAATCACTTGTACGGACAACATCAAATCCCGGATAGACCTGTGGAACCTGTTGAAGGCTTTGCCACAACCGACATACTGCACTTACGAAACCCCTTTGTATTGGATGGATTTCGGAAACACGCAGACCACGGGACAGGTCGTTATGGGTACGGTGCCGAAAAAAATAAAACAGCCGGCATCCAAACTGTATGAAACTGTCAGTTCCCTGAAAGTAATCACCCGTTTCGTGCGATACTCTCGGGTAAAGGAAGAAGAGTCCGGTCCAAGCTGCTCGCTGGCGGAAGCATTGGACAGGCAGGACCTGTTCATCAATTCCACGCTGGCACAACTCGGCTGCAATATCCTGTGGAAGATGTTCCGCAACGGGATGATTGAGCATCACGGGCTGTACCTGAATCTGGAAACGATGAAAGTGAATCCGATTGGAATATAACTGGAAACTATGAACAGATTTACGGAAAATAAAACAGAAAGCGTAAGGATACAAATAAAAATAATCTCTAACTTTGAAAAATTACAGTACCCAAATAGCTGCTATATCGAAAAACAGACTATCTTTGTAAAGTCGTGCAAACGACTGACATATATAGTTGATGTGTTTCGCTAACACCTTGTATTAGAAATCTGGTAAATTTCAAAATGGAAGCAGGGCTGGGCAGTAACACTTATCACATGTATCCGTATGCGAATGACATGCGATATAGGTGTGGGGTACTGTTTTCATTTATTTGCTTCCGGGTTTTACCAGAACCTCTAATACAAATAAGTAAACCGGCTCCACACTTTCTTGTCAGATAGTGTGGCATTCAAGTCCGATGGCGAAAATCGGAACAGTCCGAATGTCAATTTTCAATAAGGGAATCCATGTGTGTTGGATAATTGACGGATAATTGGTCAGGATGAACAGAAATCCGTAAAATTTATCAGCATTCATAACTCCCATATGTAGAATATAGCTATTTTTACGCAGAAAAAACGGATAAGATTATGAAAAACGTAATTGTTATAATAAAAAACGCTTGGGGTGAGAGTCCTCCACCGAAAGTCAAAACCGGCTTTATCCCCAATCTTTGTGATTGGGAGAAGAAAAATTATCTGACGAATCCCGGCTCTTACTACCGGCAAAAGGCATCGGTCGGATTCATAGCCATGAAAGGATGGCTTTTCACTATTTTGCGTTTGCCGAACTGTACCTTTGCTAACCAAGTGTTTTCCTACTTCCCTTTTCCATTCTCTATCCTGAATAATCAGATTCTCGCAATATATAAATTCTACAATCATCTTTGGAATGATATCAAGGTGTCTTATCCTGTAAAAGCTGCTATGAAAAAAACGGCATTCATAGCATTGTTCTCAGGCATGGTATTGTCAGCCGGAGCTCAGAATACAGACCTGATAACCGAAGAGGAGCCTGATATAAAGGTGACAAAGGATACGGTATGGAATGTGGCGATTGAAAAGAAAGCGACACCCAAGGTACAATTTCCCCAACCGGGAGACAAAATTGATGTACTGGATCCTATCGTGTACAGTTTATGCTATACCACCGCCTATAACAGGCTCGCCCGGAAATCCGTCAAGGTGAAAACTTACAGGAAAGAGTACTCCCCGTATATCCACGCCGGCTATGACTTTGGCGTAAAGCATTGGAAAGAAATCGTTCTAAAAGACTATTCCTCGCTCTGGAAACAATTGCGGGGCATTGCAGAGAGTACCGGAATGGAAAGGATCTGCTTCCGCAACGGAGCCCTTATGGGAGCATACTCAACAAATCCCTATCCGGAACTGGATTATATCGATGCCGCAATTTCCGATGTGCTGAAACAGGTAAGGAAGCATATTGCTTCTGAAAATGAGATATCCCGGCACTATGACACCTTATCCGATAAATGGTTTTCTTTTTTCAATGAAGAGAAAGAACGCTATTACGACATCGCAAATCACAACAGACCTTATTTCCTGTGTCAAGAGCATGCCGACGATGCCCTTATTCTTCCAGAGTGGATAGATACCGCCACAGCAAGCAATGACATCACCCAATCGGAAGCCCTGGCTTCGGCAATTGCAAAATTTGATTCTCCTGCAGCCCCGGACGGCATCCGCAGGCTGAAAGACAACATGAAGCTTACACCCGACGAACGGAATGCCTTACTGGCACCTAATGATATGATTTCGTATGCAGTGGGAGTAGCACAGGCTGGCTGGATTATGGAATATAAGTGGTTTATAGGAGAAGCTCACAGAGAGGAGTTTGATGCAATGCTACTTTCCCGGGGTAACAGTCCTGCCATCATGGCCGCTTTTGGAGACGGACTGAGGAGTGCCATGGATATAACGGAACGTTTCAAAAATGCGATTCTGTGTCAGGACTGCGACTCGATATGTCTTATGAACAAAGCCATCAAAGCAGAATTGAACAAAGCATACAGACAAAACGTAGTTTATGGTTATGTCTTTATGAACGGAATGGATGCCGTTGAAATATACAGGGCCGGTGCCGAGTGGGATATTCCTGAAAAACAAACGGCCAGCGGATTGCGGCTTGATAAGGACCGGGTGCTTGAAGGTTTCAGGGATTATCTGGAGGGACATTTGAAAATGGGTGTCGAATATGCCCGGACACTGACCAAGGGGCGCAATGCCATTGACTGGCATTTATATGAAAAAGATACGGAGACAATAGACTTGTCCGAAAACGGATTCCAGCCTGCCATTCCGCTTAATATAGAAACTGGCTCTCAAAGTGAATTAAGTGCAGAACTGTCGCAGATGCTTACACTCCCACAAGAAGTTGCCGGGCAGAACATTACGGGCAAGGTAATGGCTACGGTGGTAATTGAGGCCGATGGTGCTGTCAGCAAAGTGGAAATTACAAGTTCGCCGCATCCGGCTTTGAGCGAAACTGTAACGGATTGCATCTATCGCATGCGGTTCATGCCGGCAAAATATGACGGAAAATGCGTTGCATCGGTTGCCATTATTCCTGTATTATTCTAATGAAAACACAATATCACCATTCACCATGAAAAGATTATTATCAACCGTCCTGCTTGCATGTTTCGTACTGGGAGCATGGGCACAAAACAAGACGAAAATGACAGAAGAAGAGAAAAAAGAGGCCATGAAGCAACTTGAAGTGCTCTATCAGTTCGAGACAGGAGCGGCATTCGGCGAACTTGATTCATTAACAGAAAGCCAAGAGTTCAAACAAGATAGGCTCCCTTGGGAAAAATGGGCGGACAAATTCAAACACAAGAGCTTTAAAAAGAGCCTGTCAAGACTGTTCATGTGCTTCGACAAGGCATTCATAGAACCGAACAAGGATTCTCCTATCTTTTTCAACCTTATGCTAAGGGGCAAAGACGAAGATGTATCTTCATATTTCGGTGGTCGACAAGGATCCGGCCTGTGGAAAAAGTATTATCACGAGGATGAGAACGGGAACTTCACGGGGTTCTGCAAAGAACTTTTCTTCGACCTGGAGACTGATTTGCAGCTTCATCTGGCGGATAAACAGGGCAAACCGGTCTATATACACCCGGATGAAGATATCTATCTGCTTGAGGGCGGCGACTATGCCAAGAACAAAGACATGTTGAATATATGGTTCGGATTGCAGATACCGTTGACTGTCCCTTATCAGGAAATTGCAGGCGGACACATCTCCTTGTCTTTCTATATGCCTCAGAAATACGACCGCATCACAGTACCCATAAAGGATTTTGGAGACAAACCGGTGCAGGTGACTTGGGGCAACAAGACTTTTTCCATAGAAAAGGTTGACAGCAGCGGCTTCACCATTTCCGCAGACGCAGAAACTATCGATAAACTGAGACGCATGGATTACCTTTATCACAGGGATGGAAACTGGTACGAGCCGTCCTCTTCAACATTCACAACAGGAGATTTGGACAAGATTCTGAAAAATAGTACAGGGAAAATCACGTTTGAAGAGTGGTTGAAAGGAAAAGGCATCGACCCGAACAACCTGGAAGAGACCTTGAAACACTTTATGGAAGATGAAGATTCAGAGGGAAATGACGATACAGACGCTGCCGGAGTGATGGGAAAGCACTACACGGTTGCCTTGCAGGGAGATAGTCTGTTGCTCTACATGCCGGACGAAAAGAGACGGAAAATTGCCGAGATAACCGTATTTGCCCCATCGGAAGGCGAAGCATCGCGGTTAATAATCAACCGCGAGCGATGCAACGAACTTATCGAATGGTTGTGCACAGAAAAATCACCGGACAATACAAAGCAGACCGAACCGGAAGAGATGGAGGAAGTGGATTATTTCAGTCCTGATTTCCAGCCAGCCAAGCCCATCAACCCGCAGACAGGAATGCCGGACGAATGGAACATGATCTTGGCACAATTGCTCAGGAAGCCGGAAGAGGCAGTCGAGCAAGGAATTACAGGAAGAATGACGGCGGAAATAACCATCGGAACCGACGGCGTTGCCAGCAACGTAAAAATAAACGGAGACCCTCACCCGCTATTGAAAAAAGCGGTCTGCGACTGCCTCTACAGCATAAAGTATGTCCCGGCGACATGGAAGGGAAAAGCTATCTCCTTTGTCGCTTCGCTTCCGGTCATCTTTTACTGAATGAAGCCATGGAAGGATATATCCTGATTGTACTACAGATTCTGATAACCGGACTGATTATCTGGAGAAGGAAGCAGGACTCCAAAGAGCCGTCAGGCTGTCTGGCAGCGGGTGTTATTTTCATGATTGTATTTGCTCTGACCACCGCACTGTTCAGTCTGGGGCATCTTATCATCAATGAAGGACTGTTTGCCAATATCTTTGCAGAGAGCAGAGGGTCGCTCGCCGCCGCTTCACCAATGGAATGGCTGATGGCTGGATTTATCTGTCTGATAATGATGCTGGTATCTGCCACCGTTTGCTCTTTGGCTGGCTATGCTGTCACAGGCCGTCACCCCAAATTCTGCAAACTGATATGGAAAACACTGGCAATAATCCTGCTGTTTCCCGTCATGGCATTGGGAATATTGGTTGCGGCATTTGGGTTTGCCTATATTATCTGCATGAGGTTTGCCTCACCCATGTTTGACAATATCGGCTGGGGCTGGATGCTTCTGCTCTTATTTTTCAGTGTGATGTGCCTGCTTGGATTTTCCGGATTCGTCGTTTACCTGTTGGAAATGAACAGCGAGAAATTAAAAAAATACGATGAAAAGGACAGCAGACGTTCTTTCAGACCGGTCGATATGAATAACCATGAGAAAGGAGGCACTATATGATACGAAAACTTATAATCTGCATAGCCGTTCTGGTGGGTTTCTGCCCGATGGCATGGGGAACGGTCGATGATGTACCTAATCCCAAGACATACGATGCGGACAATTGGGTATCCGACCCTGACCATATATTGGACAGTGAAACGAAGAATAAAATCAACGATATATTGCAACAACTGGAGGACTCACTGACCATAGAAGTGGCAGTTGTCGCCTTGAACAGCATCGGAGAAGAGGAACCGCATGAATTTGCCGTTACGCTGTTCAACCGGTGGGGTGTCGGCAAGGCGGAAGATGACAACGGACTGCTGATTCTGCTGACCCGGGATATACGGGATATCACCTTCAAGACCGGGTATGGCCTGGAAGGAGTATTGCCGGATGCCATTTGCAAAAGAATACAGATGGAAACCATGGTGCCGCATCTTCGGGAAAATGATTGGAATACAGGAATGCTTGAAGGTGTCAAGGCGGTGGCGGCAGTTCTGTACGGAAGTGACTATCAGGCAGCACCGCCGGAAGCATGGATAAAAAAGTTCCGGCATACCACCCCTTCCCTGGTCTTTATCGTGTTTGCCCTGATGCTGATACTTATAAACTGGCTTGTCTGGAAATCAGCGGTAAGCAGGATGACACCCAAAGACGAAGGGACGGAAGCCGCATTGACCTTGCTGGCGACCCGAAAACCCTTTACTGTACGCACCCTGCTCGGACTGTGCTGGCTGGTACCGGTGTGGCCCGCCATGCTGGGTATTGCCTGCTGGTATTTCGGCATACAGAAACAAAAGACCCTCAGGCGCAGCCGGACATGCCCGAAATGCAACCAGGAAACCCTCCGGGAGATTCCTTTGCACGAGTTGATAAAGGATACGAAACGGCTGACTGAAAGCGAACGCAAAGAAACAGAACTGAAGACGGCCTACATTCGCATCTACCGGTGCTCCGCTTGCAGCGAAGAGGTGAAAATCCGGATACCGCTTGAAAAGGACGGCTATGAATGCTGCCCCTCCTGTAGGCACATGACGCTGCACAAGGAAGAAAAATATCGGACTATTATTAAAGCCACCACTTTATCAGAAGGACTGATGGAGGCTCGCCATCGATGTATGCATTGCGATGCCGAATACATGGTAGGCTATACAATACCGAAAATCAACACCTCTTCCAGACGTTCGGGAGGCTCAGGCGGTGGCGGAGGCAGTTTCGGAGGAGGTTCGTCCGGAGGCGGAGGTTCATCCAGCCGTTTCTAATACAGTATATCAATATTAACAAAAAATTGCAAAGTATGAAAACGATTTTTATCATGGGAATCTTGAGTTTCTTTTGCGGCATCAGTGCCGCACAGCCTCAATACTGGGGTGAAGGAACATACGATTTGGAAAATGTGGTGTTCGGAATGAACGTGGACAAGTATTATTCCAAGGCAAAGACATACGACGAGGATTATGACAAATCATCCCGCTATTTCGGAAAGGAAAAAGTGAAATGCGAAACCCGGGAAGGCAAAAAAGCGGTCATTTATGAATACAGCTCGATAGAAACAAACTACGGAGAGGTTCTTGCCCGCTTCGGGGAATTTGAATTCCCGTATACCGGCATGGTGGCGGACAAATCTGGAAAACTGATCGGCATTCTGGCACAGGGAAGGCTGGACGGAGCAGCGGCAGTGGATTCGCTTTTATACGCCCTGGCGGAAAAATACGGCCGGGAATGCTATGCGACAGAAGAGTATTTCGGATATCGGAATTATGGATGGCATGTGAATGACCGGACTATCCAACTATATGTACGCAAGCCGAATCTGAAGCACAAGGATGCCGTGATTTATCTTGAAGAAAACGAAAAGGGAGAACGGAAAATTGTCGGCGGAGGCAGCCAACCTCATACCTGGTATGAAGTGTGCCTGATGGTGACAAAAACGAAATACGATCCGTTCATCGACTGCATCAGCGTCGGTAACTGGTGTAATTTCAATGATCTCTCGTCAGATGTCCGGAGCATGGAAATCAATCCGGCAGCAGGCGTATACGACACCGGCGAGCTGTTTACGGAGGAGGACCTTGTCCCGGACACCATCAAGGGATATATGAACATTCCGGACGGAGAACTTCCCAAGTTCAAGGAGGGTCCGTTCGCGAAATTCCCGGATTTCAGGCTTGCCGTGCGCCATTGGATGACCTACAATGCCGGCATCGGGAACCAGGGATATACCGAAGGGAATGTAAGCGTATCGTTCACGGTGGGAAAAGACGGCAAAGCGAAGGATGCCAAAGTGGAAAACCGGAAGGCCATATCGTCCGAATTGGAAGTCGCAGCATTGGATGCCATCAAACGGCTTCCCGAATTCACACCTGCCACCCGGAACGGAAAACCCGTGGCATTCCGCATGACGGTGGCACTCAGGTTTGAGAACCGATAAATTTTCCCTGCTATGGACAAAGGCTTTTCAATAAGCGGTTACCTCCTTTCACGCCTGCAACCGGATGACCCACAGGAAGCACGTCTGCGTATGCTTTGCGTGACCATATCCAAGGATATGCCGGAGGAGAGAAGAGAGCGGCAACTGCGTCCCTTTGCATCGGACATGGAATTCATGAATATGATTGCCGGATGGATGAACGGGCTTCCCGAAGCAATTAGCCATGAACAGCCGGACTTTGCGAGATGGCTGGAGCTGTTCATGACTGCCGGTGAAGCAGAATCCACCCGCTATGTCATGCGTTTGCAAATATGGTACACGCATTATTGCTGCGTAGAAGAGTTACTGACCTTATGCCGGTTGCTGCAAAGGCATCGTGAAGAACATCTGGAAGCCATCTGTCACAGAATGCTCTACTACTTCCGCGAAGCGAGAATACAATGCGGAATGCCTTCCACTTCCGAGCCGGCAGAAGGCATTGAGGTATCATTCAAACTGCTCGATGCCTCCTACGAACATATCAACCGTAAAATCATTTTGCAAGCGGAAGAACTGCTCGGTATCCATACCGATCATTCTTTCATTCAGAAAGTGATGGAATGTCATACTGAAGCAAAGACAGCAGAAGAACTGGCGGAACTATGCGGAGCAAACAGTACCGTTACCTTCCGTCGGACATTCCTGAGATTGTTTAACTGTCCTGTAGCCCAGTGGCTTCGGCAAAAACGTGCCGAGCAGGTGCTGAAACTGTTGAGGACTACACACCTTCCATTACCGGAGATTGCCGAACAATGCGGATTTGCGAACCAGTCTTACCTGTCTGATTTCTGCAAGCGGAATCTCGGTGATACACCGGTAAATATCCGGAGAAACAGGAGCTGACTATTTATTATAAAATGAACGAATATGAAAATTAAAACACTTATCATCATTGGATTGACAGCATTTTTATGCTTATCCGGCGCAACAGCCCATGCACAATCAGACAACCAGATTATCAACATGGATAACCCGGACTATGACATCGATGTGGAACGTTTTTGCTCTCCATATATTGATTTCGATAATCCCAAAGAGACCCGCAAAGAAGTAAACTATCGCTATGTGAAATACACAAAAGACATGTATGTTTCGCGGACTGAGAAATATCCGATTTTAGTATATTATATAAGTATGGACAGTCTTGCTACTAAGAAAGCAACTTTTTGTGATACCGATTTTGGAAAACTGAATTTGATAACCAATGCACAAGGCAAATTAATATCGATGGCCTGCGAAACGAAGATGAATAAAACAGGCTTCGAAAAACTGGTAGAAACTGCCAGGCAGAAATATGGTAAACCTGCCCTGCAGAAAGCAGAAACAGGTAAAGACGAACTTAAAAAGATTCTGATAAACTCGATGGTATCAAAGGGCAAGGACATACTCGTGTATCTTTGGAAACCGGATGACGAATATATCGGACTGTTCATGGAAGGCGAGGATGTCGTAAAGCTCTTCCGGGCAAAAAAAGAATTTGAAGATTTACTCATCAAAGTAGATGGCCCTTACATTGAGGCAACAATGGAGTTGCAAAAATTGGAGAGAAAAATGTTCAAGAGATAAGAAACAGGCTATAATAAGCTAATTTTAAATCACATGAAAATGGCAAAAATGTGGGATACGGGAACACCGCGAGAAAGCAAGTTCAAACATATACTACAACACATTCCGGTGAAAATAAATCCATCTATAAGCATACTAAAGAATCATTTTCTATATTTGCTGTATTACAAATAGATAACAAGCCATTAAAAA
>OGRF01001008.1_pt1 | contig 20892 bp, 24 predicted proteins | sample 1553381 | NCBI WGS metagenome assembly OGRF01 (sample SAMEA2580060, study PRJEB22360) | human gut metagenome | biome: human gut; feature: human-associated habitat; material: faeces | place: Denmark | collected 2008/2010
CAAATTATCGCTGAAAATTCAGATACCAAATTGCAGGAAGTTTATTCTGATTTCTATGTTAATCTTATGTTCGCTGACCAAGACCCAACAAGATATGCGGCATACATCAAACAATTTTGCGAACAGAAACTTGCTTCTTATAAAAAAGTGGAATATAAAAACGAAGAAGAAAAACCATGGAAAGAATATTGTTATGAACGATTAAAGAGTTTTTATGATGGTTATCAAGCATGTTTAGAGTCATTAAGTGAAATGGTTTCACAGCAGCAGATGATTGGTGCAGTTAAACAAATTCTTTTGGATATGTATAACAGTTATTCATTTATTCAACACAAAATTTCTGAACAAATGAAAATACTTGAGAAACAGATTAACGCATTGTACCGTTATTTAGGAGAATATACATATGAAACAGACAAGTATGGGAAACGTACATATTCTCCTGATTACGTAAGTGAGGATTATACAGTTGACTACAAGAAAGAAATTTTCTCTATTGCTTATTCATTACCTAGCACAAAATATTTCATAGGAACAAAGCCAATTACATGTAAAAAATGTGGAAGTTCTAATGTTGGAATTGCTAAAAACGAAAGTGGCACTGAATACAATTATTGTTTGAGCTGCGGTAATACAGATCCTTCTCTTTTAGTTACTTATGCTGATATTGCAAAACAAGTAAGTGAGCAATGTAATAAATCAGAAAATAACTTATTGAAAGATATTACTGAAATCAGAAATAAATTCAAAATTGAAAATTATTTTGGAGAATTATATAATGAATTACTTCCTTATATTAAAGAACAGGAATACAGTAATTCCAATTATACTTCTGATGCATGTAACACAAATCAAGATATTATCGCCAAAGCTAAAGAACTATTACAAAAATCACGCAAGGAATTATACAAAGCATGTGAACAACAATATAGTGTAAGTGCAGATGTATTTTCTCTCTTAGCTGAAAGATGGAAAAATTGGGATGAAAATACTAAGTATCATGATATGTATGATAAATTCAGTCTTGGAAATTGGATGAGAGTACGTCTTGATAAAACCATTAAAAAATTAAGACTCATAAGTATTACATTCGATTTTGATACTGTTGATAAAATGTCTGTTGAGTTTTCAGACGTAATTCAAGTTGGCAATGTATTATCGGATATTAACTCTATTTTACAACAAGCAAGTGCTATATCTTCCACTTACAATTATGTAACTGACCAAGCAAAACAAGGTAGTGAAGCGAACGTAGAAATCAATAAGATTTTACAAAATGGACTTGACTCTGCTTACTCTGCTGTTATGGCAGGTGATAATCAGGAAATAACAATGGATAGGCATGGACTGCTATTCAGAAAATTCTTAGATGAATTAGATGATTATTCCAAGTATCAGATGAAGATGATCAATAGAAATATTGTTATGACGGATGATGGTTGGGAAAGTGCAAGGCTTGCCATAGGTCTAGGAATGCTTCCTGATGGAACATATGGTTATGGTATTTGGGCTGATAATATTATTGGTGGTCAAATTACTTGTACCAATAACATGAAAATTATCGGTGGTAAAAATAGTGTAATCATTGATGGCGATGGAATACGATTTGCTGAGGGTATAATTCCTGCTGCATCTATTGATGGTTTGGAAAATTACCAACAAAATCTTGATGAATTTAAGAAAAAAGTTGAGAACAGCTTAAATTTCACTCAGATTGGTGACAATTATGTTATTTCACCTAAAATTGGTGGTGGATATGCTTATTTTAAAAAAGATAACTATTCAATAGAAATTGATCCTAGTCATAGGGCAGGAAAAGATTCCGAAAAAAGAGATTTCACATTAGATGGATATCTGTTTGTTATTAGGGATGAAAGTTTAGAAAAAGACAAACAAGTTATTATGGGTGTTGATACACAAGGGAACGCTTCATTTAAAGGTAAAATCACATCTAGTGACGCAGAAATTACTGGTGGTAGTATAACGGTAACAGGTGCTTATAATAATAAAGATACCACTACTTATATTGGTTCTGGTTATATTGAAGTATACGGTAATGACCAAGGTGTGAATAGAAGTATCGAGTTATATAACGGTGCATTATGGGCAGAAGATACAACTTCTAATAGAAAATTAAGTTTTCAAAATGAAAACTTCGAAATGAGTTTGAATGGTAAAACAGCATTTAGTGTTAACACAAAAGCAGACAAATTTGATGTTAATTTTAAAGATGGTAATATTAATTTTAAAAATGGTAATATTAATTTCGGTTATGATTCCAATGAAAAGAACCCTTCTTTGTGGATAGGCACTTCTGATTTAAGAGTAGGAAGGGTAGCACCATTAAATAATAGATTTTTTATTAACTCTCAAAATTTTGAATATCTATGGCAAAATTCTAATGGAGAAGATGAGCGATTACATTTTATACATGATAATGATATTCGGTTTTGTCGAGGTGGATATGGTTCATTTTTATATAAAGATTTTGAAGTAGTTAATGTAAAATACGGTTCAAACAATTATCAACCAAAATCTTCTTCTGATTTTAGGTTAAAAAAAGATATATTATCACTACCTGATATTACTCAATTTTATTTAAGTCTCAAACCTAAATCATATACTTTTAAAGATACAAAAGTAGAGAATAATAATAAGATACATTATGGTTTAATAGCTCAAGAAACAAAAAAAGCGTTAGATGAGAATAAATTAGATAGCGAGCAATCAAATTTAGTTGAAGAATATGAATGTCGTGATTATATGGATGAAGGACAATATACAGGTAAAACAGCATATAGAATCAACTATGAAAATTTACACGCTTTTCATATTTCATTCTCACAAAAAATGTACAAAGAGATACAAATATTAAAAGAAGAGAATAATAAAAAGGATGAAGAGATAGCATTATTGAAAGAACGACTTGATAAGTTAGAATCTATTATTTTGCAAAATACGAAATAACTATATTTACAAAAATAGAAAAATTTGCTATTCTAAAAACACAAAAATTTTTGTATTTTTAGGAGGTAGAAGAATGAAAAAGTCAAGTAAATCAATTACTGTTGGTTCTCTAGTCAAAAAGTTAAACAAAGGTGACATTTCACTTAAGCACAAGCTTCAGAGAAGAGATGGTGTATGGAATCGTAAGATGAAATCATTATTAATTGATTCGATGTTGAGAGAATATATTATCCCAGCAATATATTTAGTTATAGATCCAACGGATAATAAAAAACATGCAATTGATGGAGTTCAACGATTATCTACGATTAGAGATTATCTTGCAGATAAATTCTCGCTTTGTGATGGTTTAAAGCCAATTACCATTGATGGTGTTGAATATGAAATATCAAAAAAGAAGTTCTCAAAACTTGATGAAAAGATTCAGGATTTGATAAAGGATTGTAACGTCGTTGAATACGATATTACGGAATACACAGACGAAGAAATTAGAGATATGTTTGCAAGACTTAATGCTGGTAAGCCACTTAATTCAACTCAAAAATTAACTTCTATTATGAGTGATGAAGTTATTGATTCCGTTGTGCTGTTATCGAACAATTTAGTATTTGATAAATTACTGTCTCCTGCTCAGTTGAAAAGTTCAACAGACATTTCAGTAATCATAGAAAGTCTTATGCTTATTGAAAGTTCGTCTGAAAATGATTTCGTGTCATTCAAATCTAAAACGAAAAGCATTTTTATCACTTGGTTAAATGATAATATAAATGATGACAAAGTTGCAAAATTAGATGAAGCCCTTACTTCATTAAGTGTTTTTCTAACAGAAAATGAAGATGTTAAGATTCAGAAAACCTCTGTTCCTATGATTGTATATGCCATTTATAAGGCAAAGAAAGACCATAAATCTATTGAAAGATTAATGGCTAAAATCAAGGAATTTATCGGAACATATGACAGTAACGAAGAATATAAATCTTATGTTGTATCAGGAACTTCTAGTCCTGAAAGTGTAAAGAATAGAACTAATTATTGGCGAGCAATTGTTAATAAATTATAAGAGTATTTAAATTAGGGTTACTATAAAATAGTAACCCTATTCTTCTAAATAACAATATTTGCAAAATCTCCCTCAATATTATATAATAAACAGAGAATAATATAATGTAACAAAACATTATAAACAACGAGGAGGTATTTTATGAAAAAGAAAATTATTGCAAGTATTGTTGTCTTAACATTATTATTTAGTATGTTGCCAATCTATTCACAAGCAACTGATGAATTGAGGAATCCAAGAATTATAGGAAGTGATTCGTGGAAAACTGTAACATATAAAGATGAAAATGGTTTAGAATATTCCTATGTTTATGGTGATCCATATTGTGCCACATGGGATTGCGTCTACTTCGGTTCATATTGGCAAAAAGATTCAGATGGGAATATTGATAAAACAAAAGAGAAACAACCTATTAAATGGCGTGTGTTATCTGTAGATGGTGATGATTTGTTCTTGTTGGCTGATGATAGTGTTTATAAAAGTAAATATTATGAAGATAATGATAGGAGGTCAATATATACATGGAAAGACTCTATTGCTAGGAATAGTATTCAAACAGATTTTATTCCAAATGCGTTTACCAAAGATGAACAGAATGATATTATTGAGACAGATACGACATTAGATGATGTTCAAACAACGGATAAAGTTTTTTTATTGTCTGAAGAAGAAGGAAAAAATAAAAAATATGGTTTTATAAAAGGTAAAGCTGGTTTAACGTATGGTGAAACATGGATATTGAGATGCAATATTACATCTAGTTATGATTTATCAAGAATGGAAAGTTATGCATATGATACAATGAATTGCTCTGGTATTGGGGCTACTGTATTTTATCAAAACAATATCCGTCCAGCACTTCACTTAAAGAAATCATCCACACATTATAAAAAGGCAGGAACTGTTAATATCTATAATGAATTAGATGTTGAAAGAACACCTGAACCTGCTCCAACTGCGAAACCAACAAAAGTACCTGTACCAACTGCTACCCCAACACCACAATCTCAAACACCAAAGAAAGTGGTAAAAAAAGTAGCTGCACCATCAAAGCCGACTAAAGTAAAAGTAAAAAATAACAAAAAGAAAACAGCAACTGTTACATGGTCGAAAGTATCAGGAGCTAAAGGATATCGAGTACAATATGCTTACAGTGCTCCGTTTTCAAAGAAAACAAAAACGGTCAGTACCAATAAGTTTGTTGCTAAGAAACTAAAGAAGAAAAAGACATACAGTTTTAGAGTTCGTGCTTATAAAATGAATGGTAAGAAGAAATTGTATGGCAAATGGAGTAAAGTTGTTAGAATTAAGATTAAGAAATAAGGAGGAATTAAGATGAAAGATATGACTTATATTAAAATGCCGATTATTCTGAAAGACATCGAGCATAAAGAAAGAAATTGGTAATTAAAAAACAACTCTAGGGCAAGAGAAATCACACTCTTGTCCTTTTCTTATATAACGAAAGGTGGTGACACTTAAATTTATGGGAATAACAATTTCACAAAAAGAAATTAGTCTTGATTTACAAAACCAAGGCTTTGTTAATACAATATATGCTCAACAAGGAGACTCTGATTCAAGACAATTGGTAGTCTCTCTTTTTGACGATGGTGAAAAATATATTATATCACCCTCTTCTGTTCTTTTATTACAAGGTACACGTGCAGATGGTGCAGTTGTAAATAGGTATATTCAGACTTTTAATGATAATAAAGTAACTATTATTTTCAGGGAAGAAGAACTAAATGTAAAGGGAAACGCAAAATATAAAATTGTGATTGAAGATGGTGATAAGAAGCTATCTTCTTTTTATTTTAAAATTAAAGTTTATGAAAATGTCTACAATTCTGATGGCATCATTGCGAATCCAGATATTGACATCTTAGAATCTACTATTAAAAAAGCAAATGAAACAATAAGTAAAGCAAACGAAACCATTGAGGAAATGAATAATCTAATGACTCCTATCACAAACGATGAAATAGATATTTTGTTCTCTAAATATATGGGTAATTAAAGGAGGTGTTATTTTTTGTCAGTTTTATTTTATGATGGCGTAGACCATATGATAGAAAAAATTACGACTTTAATCAAAGGCAAAGCGAATAACTCTCATAAACACGGTAATGGAGATATTACATCTCTTGATGCAGGTAAAATTACAAGTGGTACTATTAGCATTGATAGACTTCCACATGGAGCATTGGAAAGATTGACTGTTGTAACTGATGATACGGCAAGATTTAAACTTACTTCTTCTAATGTCCAGAAAGGTGACACGGTTAAGGTTACTTCTACAGGCAAGATGTATTATATAGTAGATGAAACAAAACTTTCATCCGAAGATGGCTATGAGGTTTATGCGGCTGGTACGGCTGCTAGTGTGCCTTGGAGCGGTGTTACTGGAAAACCTAATACATATACTCCAAGTTCTCATACGCATACAAAATCTGAAGTCGGATTAGAAAATGTAGACAATACATCTGATGCAAATAAGAGTGTTAAATATGCTACAAGTGCTGGAAGTGCTAATGCTGTTGCGTGGAGTGATGTAAATGGAAAGCCAGCTATGCCTGAATCGGGGGATTACTCATCTGATAATATTGAAGCTCTATTAAAGAAAATAATGGGATTGACCCCACGAATGGGTTCGACTTGTTTTACTAAAGATACTCATATAGAAAATGCGTGGTGGAATTTCTTTTATATTCCACACAGAGATGGTGTTGGTGGCGATAATGGGGATTATGGAACATTACTTTTATTCCCAATGGCATGGGATGGTCTTAGTTATATTGTGAGAGCAGGTAAAGGTGGAGTGGTTGCATCAATATCATCTATTATTACATCTAGTAATATCAGTTCTCAATCAGTTGATTCAGCCACAACAGTTAATGGTCATACAGTAGAATCTAATGTTCCTGCAAATGCTAAATTTACAGATACAGACACATGGAGACCACAACCAGATTGGAATGCAACAAGTGGTGATGCAGTTATTAAGAATAAGCCAGCAAGTCTGCCAGCCAATGGTGGTAATGCCGATCATGCTACCAGATTAGTATGTGCAGAAACAAGACCAACATCTGCCAATAAAGCAAGTTCATCTGATAGAGTTGGAATGATGGAAATGTTTATAGCAAGTTCATCTATGAAAACTGGTAAACCAGATAGTGATGCAAAGATACTGCAAATGAACTGGGATAATACAAGTGGTTGGGATTCTCAATTGGCAATGCTAAATGATGGAACTTTACAACATAGAAGTATGTCAAGTGGTACATGGAAAAAATGGAAAACTGTGTTAGATAGTAGTAATTGGGAAAAATTATGCAACATGGAAGATGGTGATTTTACACCAAATTTTTATGATTATAGTAACACCAAACAGACCTTTGATATTATCACTGCATATTATAAGAGGGTTAAAAATTTATGCTATATAAATATCTATGCAGCAGTAACAGAACAAGGTAAAAATTCAACAACACAATATATAGATGGATTGCCATTTGTTCCAAGTGATACAATACATCCTACAAATATTCCATCTCATATTGTTGGAAATATTCTTATAAATGGAGAACCATGTTTTGTAAATGTGCCACAGTCCCATGGGCAATTAAAAACAAAATCTGCGATTAATGGAAGTTTATTAGTAGAAGGATTTTATAGTATATAAGGAGGTGTATTATATTATGGAAATTAAAGAACAAAAAACGATAGATATGCTTACAACCGATTCGGTTAGCATTTTAACGCAAAAATTTATTGAAATTGATGGAGAAAAAACACAGGTTGGTGGAAATCATAGATGTTCTTATATAAATTCAAAAGATGGCAGAAAATTTTTAATTGATGAAGAACCTAATGAAATTGTTAATGCCGTGTTTGTAATATGGGGAGATGAACCAACAATTGTGTTCAGTTAACTATAATAAAAGGTGGTGAATATGTGAAAGAAATTAAATTTAGGACACTTCTATTACTTGCTCTTCTATTTATCTTTATGCTAATCTATGCAGTGTCTAGTGCAAGTACAAAAACATATGATAAGAAATATACAGTTAGCAATCTATTATCTGATTACCAATATGTTGTAAAGGACAATGCAGACATTAAAAATCACACTGTTGGTGCTGTCTTAATTGGTGGCAAAGCAACACTATCTTCTTTTGGTGATGCAGCTATTGAAAATTCATATATTGATTACGTTGTTGCTTATGGTAATTATAGTAATGGTTCTTATTTTAAAGACACAAAATATAAAGAATATTATGATAAATATAAGGCATATTATAGAGATTCTGATTACAGTGGAGAGTTAAGTGGACTTACAAAAACAAATACCTCTTATATGGATTTTAATAGGGTATATAAAGAGATTATGAACGAAAGCAAGGATTTATCCACTGGTACAAAAATAACGCTTAAAAAGGAAAATATTGATGGTCAGGATGGTATTGCATTATATGTTCCTAATAAACAGGTAGTAGTTATTGAAAAAGATGAGTGGAACAAATGTGATTTTATTGTATTAGATGGTTCATTAAAGGATTTCATATCTACAAAGCATGTTATCAGTATTTTGTCAGATAATGTTCAGATTGGTGCAGATTATTCTTATGTCACTGTTGGGGATAATAAGAAAGCAGTGTTCGTTAAAGACGATGGAAAACTAAAATTATTGGAACATGGGAATGGTCTCATGCAAATTAAAGACGGTTCAGTTCAAGGCGGTCAATTAAATGTGGATGGCATGAAATTAATATGGAATATTCCTAATGCTACCGAAGTTGTTACGGAATATCTTTCTGGTCATATGGTCGCACCTGATGCAAATGTTAAAATTAATGGTGGTAATTTTGAGGGGAGTTATATTGTTAAAAGTCTAGTTAGTAATGCTGAAGGACATTTCTATCCGTATGGTTCAGTCGAAAAACCGAAATCAACTGCTAGTCCTACAGTGATTGTAACTGACACACCAAAGCCTACTGAAGTTGTAACCGCAACACCTAGTCCTAGTATTATTCCTAATACTAATACTCCAATTACAACTCCAACGTCTACAACTTCATTAAGTAATATTACTCCAACAAGTTCATTGACACCAACGCCTACATCAAATAATACACCGATTGTAAAACTAACATATACTGCCACGGCAAGTCCTACGCCAATTAATATTACGGATGATGACATACCAAAAGATAATAAAAAGATTAAGGATGGAAGTAAGAAAGTTATTGATATAGAAGAAAATACACCATTATCGGATATTCCTGATACTGGTGATAATTCTAATATTATTTTGGCATTGACTATATTTGCAACATGTGGTATTCTAATGGTGATTACTTTTTTCAAATTTCACAAAAGGTAAAGAGAATAATAAACAAAAGAATAAGGGTACTTAGTTATTTTGACTAAGTACCCTATTTTTTACGATTTTTATTTAAGCTTCCGAGGGGACTCGAACCCCTGACCTACGCATTACGAATGCGCCGCTCTACCAACTGAGCCACGGAAGCATTGCTGATTGGGGTACAGATTAGAGTAAAATCAAAAATATAAACTCTCCAATCAACGTTTTTTCGGTAATAACACGTGATTTGCTTCCTTCATTACGAGTGAAGTCAGGAAATTTTATGCATTTACAAATCAAGCGAGAAAAACATACGATTTTTCGGCACTTTCTGTAGTTTTGTGTTTTGTTTGTAATATCGTTATTTCTTATTTTATCCCCTTTTTTACCTTGATTTATTATTCTAGTTAGGGTACAATTGGGGTACAATTAGTATAACACAAATAATAAAAAAGTGAAAGGGGTAAAATTATGAAGAGACGTAATGGTGAAGGTAGCTGGGGAACGAAAACAGTCGGTAATAATAAATATCATTATTTTAGGGATAGTTCAGGGCATTACACGTATGGCAAAACTGTTAAAGAAATCAATGAAAAAATAAAAAAAAGAAAAGCAGAGGAATTTTTATTGTCTGATAAAACAACCTTTGGTGAGTATATAAGTGAATGGCTTAAATCTAAACAAAAGAATATTGAGCCTACGACATATGATTGCTATGAGACAATTATATCTTCTCAGATTTTAAATTTTAAGGATTATGATTTAGCGAATATACAGCTTCATAATTTGAACTCAAAGGTATTTCAAAAATATTTGGATGCGTTGGCGAAAAAATATTCACGTGCGACAATAAAAAAAACATGGGTTCTTATAAGACAATGTATTAAAGTAGGAGAAGTTAAAAATGAGATTCCTATGAATACAACTGCTTTCGTTAAAGTTCCAATTGAATCACAGGTTGCAGTAAAAAAGAAGAATATACCTTTTTTGTCAGAAGCTGATGCTGAATTGTTATATAATACTTTAAAGATGAGATATAAGAACGGAGATTTCAAATATAAAGAAAATGCACATGCATTAATCCTTATAATGTACTCAGGTATGAGAATATCTGAGATGACATCTTTAAGGTGGAAAAATGTTGATATTGAAAATAAACGAATATTTATTCGAGAGTCAACAGCTCAAAGAAAGAACCGTGATAAAAATAGTAATACAAAATATATAACTTATACTAAAACGCCAAAAACAAAAGAAAGTATCCGTACAATTCCTTTGCCAAATAGAGCGATGGAGATGATACAATGGTTCTATGATAAGCATAGTCGCAATCGCAAACCAGATGATTTTGTATGTTGCAGTAAAAATGGAACTCAGATGATGAGAAGAAATGTAAATAAGACACTAAAATCAATGATAAAAGATTCAGGCTGCTCCGTGATGGATTTTTCCGCTCATACATTGAGGCACACTTATGGTTCTATTTTACTTGCCAATGGTGTTGAAATAAAAAAAGTGTCCGAATTATTAGGACACGAGGATATAACAACGACATATAATATATATATTGGTATATTAGAAAAGGATAAAAAAGAAGAAGTTGAACGTGTATTCGACAAAAAATAGAGGGTTTAATTACCCTCTATTTTTATAAAACAATCTTAGAATTTTTGTTATTTTTTAGCCATTCATTTAATTCGTTTTTAGGTATGAGAATCTTTTTGCCTATTTGTATGCTAGGAAATCCTTTTAATTTTACTAATTTATATGCTGTGTTTTTGCCTATTTTTAAAATAGTTTGTAATTCAGACATTGTGTATACTACTTCTTCTCTCTCATCCATTCATATATTCCTTTACATCATCTACAAATTTCTCAACCTGACTATCTGTACTTAGCGCATGAATTTTAACATGGCATCCTTCAGAAGTATCCATTGAACAAATGCCAAGAATACTTTTTGCGTCAACTTCATAACTTCCTTTGCAGAGTAGAATGTCAAAAGAATATTTATTGCAGATTCTTGCGAAGTCCACCTGTTCACGTTGAGTATTTAATTTAACGTCAAACTGTTTTGTCAATATTGTTCCCTTCTTTCTTTGCTTTATTCTTCAAACTATACTTTCTTAAATATTCCATTTGTTCTTTATCACTGTCTTCTATATCAAAAGTAGTTTTGCAATTAACTAACGCTAGTGCAAAAATCATAAACAAAAATATTAAAGTAATTATAGCTATTACTGCCATTATTTATTCACCACCTTATTTTCCTGTACTACCAAAACCTCCACGAGACACATCATCTAAATGCTTTACTTCTTCAAATTCAATATCTGGCTGAATCTCATTAATGCGGAACTGGCAGATTCTATCATTCTTATTGATTGTCGTATCTTCCATAGCAATTACCGGCATCATCCACTGATCTGAATCTCCAGAGTAGCTGTTATCGATCACCGCAAAACAATTTGTCTGCAACACTTTGAAATGTTTGTATGTACTGCTTCGAGGTACAATATTGGCTTCATATCCATCTGGCAATTTCATTCCTACTCCCAAAGGAATCAAATGAAATTCACCTTTCTTCAGGTGTACAGTTTCTGCTGAATGAAGATCGATCCAATCGCCCTTACTAATTTTTTCAATTTTATCAATTTCATCATCAAAGTATTTGATTTTAATTTTTTCGGTTTCATCATCTTCATTGTTATTAGAAATAATGCTGAAAAAATCAAAAAAATTATAAAGTGACATTGCTAGCCAAACAGTAAATACAGTAGCAAAAATAAACGGGTTAATTGCATCTTTGCTTACTAAGTTTAACAAAGCCAAGTCGACTAATGATACTACAATGTAAACTAATAGGTATACAATCCTTTTCATTCTTTTTCCTCCTTCACAAAATTAACAATTTTACCATCTTCAATCACCGCACACATATCTTTTAGTCGATACATATCTGTGCAATCTTGTAGAGTGATATTATCCATTTCTAAAATACTGTTATAATCCATGTTTTCACCTCTTACTTTCTTCTGATTTAATACAATTAAGTGCATCTTCTCTCTTAGTAAATATTGTTTTATTTATGCCCTTATATGGGAAGATATAGGACTGCTTGCTTCGTTTATCCACTGCAACAAAATAAGTGTCATATAAAGTCCTAACTTTCAGCTCATATAAGTCATAGGTTTGAATCTTAGGGAGAATTCTTGCCCAATACATTATTTGACCAGTTTTAATGTTTTCATGTTCCATATGTTTATTCTCTTCTTTCTTTTTATTTTTAATTGCAATACAGGATTATTTTGTTCTGAGTAAGAGATTGTTTTACATTTATAACGTGCTGATTTTTGCTGCCGCACCATTTGAGAGTAAGGTCTTTTTGTTCATCTATATACTTTCCATCTACAAGTACATCACATAATGAGATAATCTTTCTTCTCTTTTCCCATGTTTCAGTGTTTTTTTCATCCAATACAATATTGTCAGCTTGTAATCCTGCAAAAGAACACATAATATCATCCCATTCAAACCCTGTGTATAACCAGATTGATTTATCAGGATATGAATTACGGATTTCTTGAACTAATTTGAGGACTTCATCGAGGTTATTTTCATGTAGTGGATCACCACCACTGAAGGTAATTCCTGATATATAATCTTTAGACAGTTCGTTGAATATTTCTTGTCTTGCTGATTCATCAAACGGAATACCACTGTCAGGATTCCATGTCTGAGGATTTTGACAATTATGACAATGGTGTGAACAGCCTGAGAGCCATAAAACGACTCTCAGACCATCACCATTGTTCATATCATCATGTGTAATATTATGATAATTGATATGAATCACACTCCTTACATTGAAACTCTATCTGCAATTTCTGCATTTTTAGCTTCGTTATATCTTGTTTCTCCGTGTACTCTTGTAAATCCTAAATATCCGTTCATCCTATCAATCTTTGTAATCATCTTGCTACCACACTTAGGGCATATATCCATTTCTACTTGCTGATATCCACAATCTTCACAGTAGCACATAGCCAAATTTACTCCTTCATAAAACCCCTTATCCATTGCTCGAAGAATAAGTGTTTTAATAGCTTCTTTGTTATATCCTAGATTGTATCTACAATACTGAATCTTCCCACCATTAAATAAGTTCCAGAAACGTCCTTCTTTATCCTGTTTCTCGATAGGTGACATTTGCTCTGATACATGACAATGGAACGAATTACTTACATAAGGCTTGTCAGATACATTCTCAATGATTCCATAAATCTTGCGGAACTGTTCAATCTGAAGACCACACAACGATTCGGCAGGAGTGCCATAAATTGCATATAAAATATGGTCTTCCTCTTTTATTCGATTTGTATAATCATTGATATATTGCATAACTTCTAATGCAAATTGTCCGTCTTCACGAATAGATTTACCATTATAAAGTCTTTGCAATTCATTTAATGCAGTAATACCATAACTCATTGTCATTGGTGGAAGAATCGACTTAATCTTATCTGTTGGTTTCAAATTACCACCAAGCAAACCACCTTCACAGAAAGCAACTGGATTTACGCTTGCCCTTAATTCACCAATATAATCATATGTTCTTTTATGTAACCCACGAATTAACTCAAGATAATAATCAAGAACTTCATAGAAATCTTTGGATTCTCTACGAGCTTTTGCAAGAATCATTGGAAGATGAAGAGAAACAACACCAAGATTGAAACGCCCTTCAAATATTGGTTTATCGTTTTCATCTACTGGATGCATACCACCTTTTTCATACCATGGGGATAAGAATGCCCGGCAGCCCATCGGGGATACCACTTCCCCATATTTCTTATACATTTCTGCAACATATCCATCACCTGTTAATGATAACCAATCTGGATACATTGTTTTACTACTACAATCAATGCCAGCATTAAATACATCTGCACTCGGATATTTATCTGAACCATCTCCATGAAGATTTTTGTCATACAGAAATACAATTTTAGGAAATAATACAGGACGTTTAAATCCTTTCTTACCTTGTCCTTTTGAATGAACTTTAAGGAGCGAAATAGCTGCCATTTTACCAAATTTTGATGTTGCTAATCCAATTGTCGTTGTGACAAAAGGATAGTCCCCTCTACTTGAACCGACAGAGTTTAACTTCATTTCAATACCTTGCCATCCCTGTTCAAAGTCACGCTGAACTTTCTTTGTTGAGTTTTTATTTGCAAGTTTATCAATAATAGGATTAAATGCCTTTTCTGCAAACGAGATGTGCAATTCTTTCAGTAATTCTTTGGTGTTTTCTTTATATTCATTGACATATTTTTCATATGATTTTTCTGCATATGACTCAAGAATTTTATCTACTTCTGGAACTGTAAAACCCAAGTATGATTTTTCATCATACATGCACTATTTCTTCAATGATTGTTAATCATTGCCTTGCGCTTCGGTACAGGAATTTCACCTATATACCTACCATAATATATATTCATATTATGCTACACGATTTGATAATGGTTTAACGTTTAATTTATACTTCATACATTTTATTTCATTGATATAAGGCTCAACTATTTTTATAAATTTTCTAGCTTCTTTTGTACCACAGATCAAAGAATAATGATTTCGCATTTTCCTTTGACCAAATTTAACACCGAATTTATTGTAAATAAAATCAATGATTATTTGGTTTTCTTCCTTTGAAATACAAGTGGATATTGTTAGAACACTTTTTTTCTGAGTTGTAGAAATACTTCCATCGTCTAAGTACCAAATTGCCAATCCTAACTCGTCTATTTTTTTTAATGCTTTTAATGAAAATGTTTTTATATTGTTTTTATATAAACAATTTCTAACCGATATTAATGAGTTACATGAACTTGTTCGAAATTCATAAGCACCGTAACCATTGTTTTCAACATAATATATGTCGCTACAACTGAATCCATAATGTTTTAATAATTTTCTTTTCCACTCTAAATATTCTAATTGTTTTTTGCAATGTCTTATTGCCAAATAAGGTGAGTTTTTATTTAAACTTCCATCCCCTAAACACATTGCTAAAGCTAAATTCCTTGATTTTTTTGTTATTTTGTCCATTATCTTTTCCTTACACTGTTTGTGAAGTTTATTTTTTGTAGTTAGTCTCTGAACCTTCATATAAATCTTCTATATATTAAAATTATTCATTCCTTCTATGTAGAATTCGAATGTATTGTTAATACACTCATTTTCGGCTAGTCTTCTGATTTGTGTTGTTGATACTCCACTTCCTCTTGACGCAGCTTCTATACTTTCATATAATGTTTTAGTATTGGTTGTTTTATCAATGCACAAGCACCGTCTTTTCATATACTTTGGTCGGTTTATGGGGCGGTGCAATTCTATATAAGCGTGTTCTAAATTATCAGAATACGATAACCACTCTAAATTATCTACTCTATTATTAGATCTATCGCCATCTATATGATTTACAGTTGTTTTATTAACTGGATCATCATTTTCTATAAATGCTTCTGCAACCAATCTATGTATTTTAAAACATTGTCTTTTATTATTTTTCCTTAAATGTATCTCGTAAACATTTACTCGTTTGTTATAGCATATATGTAAAATCTTTCCCTTTATATATTGCTTTCGTCCACCTGAACTATTAACATATCTATCTAAACTTCTAACTCTCCCAAACGAACTAATCTGATACATTCCTTCATAATTTTTAATATCTTTCCAAATTTCTTCTATAAAAACATCTCCTTGTTAATATAGAAGATTTATATGCTTGGCACACCGTTACTTAATTAAAAGCTTCAGTGTTAGCAGTCTGTACGACCACACCGCCCATTTAGGCGTTCACAAGGTTTTTAAGTACGGCAGTCGGATGATTTTTACCGTACTGTTGTGCGGCTGTTGAAAGAATAATATCTCCCATTACATCAAAAGCAGTATCAAGATAATTTGGTTCATTATACCAAATATTACCCATTTCAAAACCGCCCTTCATAACTTCTCCTACTCTAAATAAATCACAATTAAATGTATCGAGTCTTGCACTTCTATCATGAATATAGATATATCCATCTTTTGCAGCCTGTTTCTCATCGTGAGTTAAAAAGAACTTCTTATATAATTCTCCACTTAATTCATTATAAATAAGACTTCTTTTTGTTGCTACTAATGCTGAGTCTGTATTAGCGTTGCTTTTATCTCCAATATATCTAATAGACTGACTACGTTCATATACCTTGTCCATCATATGTACAAAGTCTTTTTTGTAGTTTCTATATTCCTTATACATTTTTGCAACCGTTGGAAAATCTTCTTCCAAAACAGATTCTACAATGTTATGCATATCGTAAATTTCAATATCTGTATCTTCATCGTAACTTTCATCTATTTTTGCTAATACATCGTTTAAAATCTGTGCATAATCATTGTCTGACAACTCATACATGGCACGTCTAGCAGCTTTGTTACAAGCATCAATAATCTTCTGCTCATTATAAGGTTCTATAGTACCATCTTTTTTTATTACATTATACAAATTTTATCTCCTTTCTCGATTTCACAAGAAATCAACCTTTCGTCATTTTTAAACAACATAGTATTCAATTACATATTCAATAAGTTCATCAATATCACCAAAAATACGATTACACATTTCTTTCTGCCATGGATGTAACATTGGATAATTCTCTTCCGAGCATAAACCAATAACAGGGATTCTATGCTCGTATGCGATTGCTAATTCTGCCATCGTACCAAGTGATTTCAAATCATTAAAATTAACAATAATTAAATTAGAATTTCTTACTTTATTGAGATCAAATTCCATTACTTCTCTTAGTGTTGAATATCTTGGAGAATTGTCTTCAAAGCTATAATAATCATTTGGATTGCAAACTCTTACTTTCTTACCATGATCTAATGTTATTAGTTCCTGTTTAATATGTACTCTCCAATAGTTACTCTCATCAAAATCTTTTTTGCCGAATTTCTGCATACCACCAGCAAGATAAATGTTTAATGTTTCCATTTTTGTCCTCCATATAATTATTTGTAAACCCTAATTTCAACAATTTTACCCCGAAATTGTTTTCCTGCATAAGATACATCACCATATATATAACGTGCTTTGCGTGGAAGAACAGAAGTATTTACTACAAATTCTGCAACACTTCCATCTTTATGCACTCTATGGTTATTGACTGTATCTCTATCTGCTTTTTGGTCAGCTAAAATGCATTTCAGTACATGCTTTCTGCCATTATGCGATAACACTAAATCTATTTTCGTACCGATTTTTGTTGCATAATAGCTGCCCAATGCTACACAATATCTATCACCAACCATATAAACGCCTGTTTTATAGTCTAGTTTGTACTTTCTATGTAATCTTCCTTGTGCAATTGACTTGTTTCTTGTTATACAAGAACCTGATAGATAACTTTTGAAAGCTCTATTACTTGGAGATTTATAGCGTTTATATTTCATTTTTTTATTTGATAGATACTTACTCACTACATAGTAATATTCTCCATTAAGAAGAATTTTGCTCCATTTGTTTACTTTCTGCACAACTTTAATTGGGTCGTTATAATACTTTACTTTTACAATCTTTGATTTTAATTTTGGTCTTTTTCTAACATTGATTGTTGTCTTTGCATATTTAACCCTGTAGTTATGCGTGCTTGCTTTCGCTGTTAGCATAGGGGTCGTAAGCAATGATAAACTCAACGCTATACTTAGCACTTTGCTTTTTAAAATAGAATCACTCCTTTTATTGCCAAAACTTCAAAGCACCATTTGAGTTATAAGGCTTTGTAATAATGGCTTTGTATGTATTTGAATTATCAAATCCTAATTGACGTGTTTCTATGCCAATAATTTGATTATCAAATCTGCCTAATGAGTCATGCTGCTCACCAATACAAACAATGTCGTTATCAGCGATATTTGCATTGATGAGTTCCTTGACCTGTTTACCTTTTATGTAATTCACTTACTAATACTTATTCTCCCTTCTTTAGCATTTTTTCAAAATCATCTTCTGTTATAATTGGAATACCAAGCGATTTTGCTTTTTTGTTCTTTGAACTTGTAGAATTAATATCATTGTTAATAAGATATGAAGTCTTAGAACTGATAGATCCTGATACTTTACCACTGTTAGATTCAATTACTTCCTTTAACTCATTACGATTAGAATAATGGTTTAAACTACCAGTAATTACAAATGTTTTACCATTCAATAAATCATTTGTTTTATAATTGCCTTTTGTCTCAAATACAAATTCTTTTGAAAGTTGCCAAATTTTATCACACTGTTTTTCAAAATAATTATCCATTGAACTAATAAGAACATTACCTATGCCTTGGATACTTCCAAAATATTTAGCACCATATATTGTCATTATATTCATGAACTTACCTAAATCATAATCAACTGCTTCAGCAATCATTTTACTTGCTGACTTGCCGAGTAATGGAACGGATAAACTATAAAGGAAACGCTCAAGACTTGTTTTACGAGACTCTTCTATAGAATTAAGAAGTTTTTCAACAGATTTCTTACCAAAACCTTCTAAGGTTTTCATATCGTTTTCATGAACTGATAAATGGTAAATATCCTTAATTGAGTTCAACCAACCAAGATTAATGAATTTTTCAATCGTAGATTCTGAAAAATTTTCGATATCCAACGCATTTCGACTTGCTGCGTGAACCAATTTATTTAAAAGTTTACCTTTACAATTTGGATTTTCACACATAAGAACTTCTGAATCATTCTCTTTAACAATTCTTGTAGGTTGACCACAAATAGGACATTTATCGGGAATACTAAAATTACCACTCTTATCTATGCTATCATGTATTTTAGGAATAACCATATTTGAACGATAAACCCTAATCCTATCTCCAATACCAAGCATCATATCTTTAATATATGTAATATTGTGAAGTGTTGCTCTTGTCGTAATCGCTCCATTCAGATCAACAGGTTCAAAGATTGCTACGGGATTAATTAGTCCAGTCTTTGATGTATTCCATTCAATATCTGTAAGGAGTGTTTCAAATAATTCATCCTCATATTTGTATGCCATTGAATGTCTGAAGAATTTTTCTGTACGTCCCATAGATTCTGCAATCTTATAATCGTCTATTGCCATAACTGCGCCATCGTAAGGTATATTTTCTTCGTCTGCATATTCTCGAAGATCGTCAAGACGTTTTACTAATTCTTCTTTTGCCCATGAGTATTCATTTGATAATTTCACGAATTTTATAGATGGTATAATCTCAAATCCAATTTCTCCAGCCTGATATAAATCGTCACTAAGATTTTTATGATTAAACCCTTTAATTACTCTCCAAGCAACAAATCTCATATTTCTACTTGCAGCTTCTTTACTATCCAGTAATTGTAATGAACCAGATACAAGATTTCTTGGGTGCTTATATTTCTTGTCTTCTGGTAATTTGTCATTAATATCTCTGAAAGTATCCCATCCAATAATTGTTTCGCCATCAATAATTAATTCATCTTTATATGGAATTTCTTTCGGCACATTATCCATAGTTAATACATTCTGAAGACATTCAATACCTTTTACTCCATCTCCTCTGGTTTCTGCTCCAATTAATTTACCATCAATATAATGTAGTGATGTTGTGAGTCCATCTGCTTTTACTGACAAAAAACAATCATTGTATCCCATAAATTCAATCAATTCATCAACAGATTTTGTTTTATCTAGTGAAAGCATTGGATGATTATGCTCTACCTCATTTAATTCATCTGCGACTGAATAACCAACATTATGCGTTGGACTATTTGATAGTACAATACCAGTTTCATCTTCCAACCGCTTTAATTCTTTAAGTTTATAATCAAACTCTAAATCGCTCATGATGGGATGTCCAGTATTGTAATAAGCTTTGGATGCTTCGTTGAGTTCTTTGACTCTACCTGCAATATCAAACTTGTCCATTTGTCTCCTCCTTTTCTCCGCAATATTCTCTTAAATATTTAAGCATTTCATTTTCCTCTGGAAAGAATATGTCTGTTTTCTTTGTATAAACAACCCATCCAAAAAAGTTTGACATAAACTGTCCAAATCTAAGGTCGCAAAAATATGTTTTCCAAATCCTATTCAATTCCGATGTGAAAACATCAATTCTATTTGGATCTCTCGTTTTAATCACTTCCTTATATATAATCTTTAAAATCATCATATGTAAACCCTTTATCTTTTAAATCGTCAACACACATAAATAAATGTGCCATTATAATTTTGATAGCTTCATTGATATATTGCTGTTCTACTTTATCATCTGTGTTATCTGTTTCTTCATAATTAATAATGTCAATCATAATAACACCTCCTTAATACTTGTTGTCATAACTGATCCATCTGAATTTAATCTTGGTGTCATACCACCCTCGTCATAATGTGAATAAATCCAATAATGAACACCTGTA
>OGRF01001019.1_pt1 | contig 20740 bp, 12 predicted proteins | sample 1553381 | NCBI WGS metagenome assembly OGRF01 (sample SAMEA2580060, study PRJEB22360) | human gut metagenome | biome: human gut; feature: human-associated habitat; material: faeces | place: Denmark | collected 2008/2010
TTGTTGCTCAGGAACTTATAAATAAAGTTAAATTATAGTGTTGCGGAATTAAGGTATATGCATAGGCAGTTACTGGATTCTCAACAAACGCATGCTTTTCTGTCAGCATCTTGATTGAGATGACAATCACAGAAACAACGACATACGGGAGCATCAAACGCTTCAGCTTCTTGACCAAAAACTTCGAGTATGACTCTCCTTCCTTTTTTGTCGCCATATAGATGAAGCCGCTGGCAAACATGAACAACGGCATGTGGAAAGAATAAATGAGTTTGTTCAAACATTCATACCAGACCGGAGAGTTCTCGGGAAAGTAATGGCCTACAACCACCAGGACGATGCATAAGGCTTTTGCTATGTCGAATAGAACGATTCTTTGCATATTGATGAAAATAAAAAATAACGTTGTGCAAAGGTAGTGAATTATCATCTAAACATCTGTCGACATTTCCTAAATTAGTTTGTTCGGGAAATAATAATTACCTTTGCAATTCGTTATATTGTATAGTGCTTATGTGAAAGGATACATATTGTATGGACAAAAATATATCAAAACCGACAGACGCCTCCATTATTCTCACCTACCGTTGCCCGATGCAATGCAAGATGTGCAATATCTGGAAAAATCCGACGGACAAACATAAAGAACTGAAGGCGGAGGAATTGCGGAGCCTTCCAAAATTGAAATTTATAAATCTGACTGGCGGAGAGCCGTTTGTCAGAGAGGATTTGGAAGAAATTGTGGATGTATGCTACACAAAAACTGACCGCATAGTGATTTCTACGTCCGGTTGGTTTGATGACCGTGTTATTGCTTTGGCTAAGAAATATCCGCAAATAGGCATCCGCATATCGATAGAGGGCTTGTCGCAGAAGAACGATGATCTGCGTGGTCGTCAGGGCGGTTTTGACAAAGGATTGCGCACGTTGTTGAAACTTCGAGAGATGGGAGTGAAAGACATAGGCTTCGGCTGCACGGTGTCAAACTACAACTCTAAAGACATGTTGTCGCTTTATAGCCTCTCGCGCTCTCTTGGAATGGAGTTTGCGACAGCATCGTTTCATAATTCATATTATTTCCACAAAGAGGACAACGTTGTTACAAACAAGGATGAAGTGTGCCGTGATTTTGAAGAATTGATCAACCTTCAGTTGAAGGAATCGCATCCGAAATCCTGGTTTCGTGCGTTCTTCAATATGGGCCTGATAAACTATATTGAAGGTGGTAGACGAATGCTTCCCTGCGAGGCCGGGACGATGAATTTTTTCATTGACCCCTATGGAGAGGTCTATCCTTGCAATGGTCTTGAGGAACGCTATTGGAAGGAGTCAATGGGCAATATCCGCGACAGCCATGATTTTATGGACATCTGGACGAGTGAGCAGGCGGAGAAGGTGCGTGCAAAGGTGCGTAAATGTCCTAAGAATTGTTGGATGGTTGGCACTGCGTCGCCGGTAATGCATAAATATATCAAAGCTCCTCTTGGGTGGGCTTTGAAAAACAAGTTGCGCAGTCTGCAAGGCAAACCTGCCTGTCTCGACAAGAAATGGTATGATGTGGGACAGGATCCATGCCAGGGTGACTTGCGTGAGAAATTTTGAAAAGATTTAAGATATGAAGGTCGTTGTAACAGGAACACGGGGAATCCCCAATATTATGGGTGGCGTAGAAACTCATTGTGAGGAGCTGTTTCCGCGCATTGCTGCTGCGGGGCACGACGTTACGGTGATACGCCGCAGTTGTTATGTCGGTGACGACAATCATATTTCGTCATATAAGGGCGTTGCGTTGAAAGACATCTATGCACCAAGAAAGAAAAGCTTGGAGGCTATAGTCCACACGTTTCTTGCCGTTTTGTCGGCTCGGCGTATGCATGCCGACATCCTGCATATCCATGCCATCGGACCTTCGCTGATGACCCCTTTCGCACGGTTGCTTGGCTTGAAAGTGGTGACTACGCACCACGGACCTGATTACGACCGACAGAAATGGGGCGTGTTCGCTAAGTTTATGCTCAAGGCTGGAGAGCGTATGGGCGCTATGTTCAGCAATGAGGTGATAGTGATATCCCATGTGATAGAGGATATCCTTCATCGGAAATATGGGCGTGACTCAAATTTGATTTTCAATGGGGTGACCACCCCGGAAAAGTCGTCGGCGACGGACTACATTGAAGGCCTTGGACTGGAGTCGAGGAAATATGTGGTTGCAGTAGGTCGATTTGTCAAAGAAAAAGGGTTCGATTTGCTTATCGATGCATTCAAAGCGTCGGACATGTCCAAGAATTTCAAATTGGTCATAGCTGGAGATGCCGACCATGAGGATGAATATTCTCAGATGCTCAAGAAAAAAGCTAAAGACAGCGGCGTGGTTCTGACAGGTTTTATTCGAGGCGAACGTCTGAATCAGATTCTAACCAATGCGGCGTTGTTTGTGCTGCCGTCCTATCACGAAGGCTTGCCAATCTCATTGCTTGAGGCAATGAGTTATAATATAGATGTTGTGGTCAGCGATATACCGGCCAATAAATTGCCGGAACTTGACAGCGCTGATTTCTTCCGTTGCGGCGAAATGGACAGTTTGACAAAGGTGTTGAATCAAAAGGAGAAAAACTTGGTGCAGGAAAGGGTGTATGATTTGACCAACTATGATTGGAATCATATCGCGGAACAGACAATAGCCGTCTATAAAAAAGCAATGCGGAAATGACGGAGACGACAGGCAGGGGAAAGCAATTTCTGAAATCCGTAGGAATATATGCTGTCGGGAATATCGGGTCGAAACTGATTACGTTCCTGATGATTCCGCTGTACACGTTTTTTGTCGAGACGTCGGAGTTCGGTTATTACGACCTGTGTCTTACGGCGGTTATGTTGCTTACGAGTTTTGCTTCGTTGCAACTCCGCGACGGGGCGTTCCGCTTTTTGATTGACAGCAAGACTGACGAGGAAAAAACCGAGGTGGTCAGCGCAACGATGAGGCTGCTGAGCCGCTCGTTGCTCGTTTTCATGCTGTTGTCGGCGATTGTGTCGTTTGTTTATCCGATAAGGTGCCTGTGGCTCTCGTTCGGCTTGTTGGTCTCGATGGCATTGATTGAAGTGTTCGGGCAGATGGCAAGAGGAGTTGGCGAGACAAAAACGTTTGTTGTCAGCAACATAATCTCGGCATTTTCCATAGGAGCGCTCAGCGTGGTGTTTGTCGTTTGGTGCGGATGGGGAATAACAGGAATCTTCCTTGCCAATATTTTTGCGCGCATGATAGCCGTAGTGTATATTGAGATCAAGGTGGGGTTGTTGCGCAAATATTTCAACGTTTCGTTGAAAAGCTCAGGTATGACCAGGGATTTGCTGCGCTACGTCCTGCCGTTGTTGCCATCGGTGATGTGCTGGTGGCTGACCACGAGCAGCGACCGTTTTTTTATACAGCACTACTTCACATTGTCTGACAACGGAATTTATGCTGTTGCATCACGTTTTGGCGGTATAATCCAGATAATAGGAGTTATAATTTTCCAGGCATGGCAGGAGATGGCATTGCGGCAGTACAACAGTCCGGACCGCGACCATTTCTTCTCGCGGATGATAAATCTGTTTGCCATTTTTATGTCGACGGTGTTGGTCGGATTCTCTTTTGGATTGAAGATTCTGTATCCATATATCGTCAACCAATGTTATACAACCGGCATTGTCTATGTGTTTCCGATTGCGGCGGCAGCAGTGCTGTTTGCAATGTCCAGCGTTTTGGAGATGGGCTATCAATGCTCAAAGGAGACTGGACGGGCATTGCCAGGCGTGATGCTCGCGGCGGTGGTCAACATTGCGCTTAATTTTGCATTGATAAAGACTGTTGGAGTGTTTGGTGTCGCCATCACGCTTGTTGTCACCTATGCCGTGCTGCTCGCATATCGTCTGCACGATTCAAAGCGGTATTTCAAGTTGCGGCTTTCGGCAAAGTCGATGTTTTCCATGTTGTTTGCCGCGGTGAGTGCGGGACTGTTTTATCTGACCGACTCTATTGTGGTTGATGTCGTAATGGTTGTTGTGGCGTGCGTGATGCTCCTTCTTGTGGCTCCTGGAGTAATCCGACGCAAGTAAATAAAAAGCGGAAGCCCTGCCGCAGTCAAGACTTCCGTAGTGGAGCATAGCGGACTCGAACCGCTTACCTCAACACTGCCAGTGTTGCGCTCTACCAGATGAGCTAATACCCCTTTTCTCCGGTGCAAATTTAAAATGAAAATTTAGTACTGCAATTCCGCAGCGATATGTTTTACAGCAGTTTTTGTATAAAAAATGAGCCGTTACGTCTATAAAAAGTCATTAAAGGAGCGTGTTTTTGTAGGTGGATGGTGTTAAATAGTGAGAAAAGTTACGCTAATTGCTTTGTTTTTATTACTTTTGTAGTGGTTTTGGGAAAAAATTAATACAATATAAAATACTATTTTTATGAAGAAACTCTTACTCCTATTTCTTCTTGCCTTTTTGGCGGTTCCTATCGCCAGTGCGGAAGAGAGCGTGGTCACATTGACCACAACCCTCGACGAGGGAGCAAGCATCAAGCTGTATACTTGGGCTGACTCTATGGACGATGCGTTTACCATCGACTGGGGTGACGGCGTCGAGAAAATCTACAACAAAGTGAAGCCTAGCTGGACTTACGGCTCGGAGATCACCGGCAAGCTTGGCGCAAGCAAGACCATCACCATCAAGGGCGACATCACTTATCTTGAGATTAAAGAGATGCAGATTTCTGCCGCCACTTTCGCCAACACGAAGCTGAAAGAGGTGGATATGGAAAAGAATCAGCTGACAGATTTCAATCTCAGCGGACTTCCGGAGGTTACCAAATTGAGTCTTAACGAAAACTCTATTGTAACATTCTCATCGACCGGCAACTCTGTTTTGAAGAATCTCGGGTTGAAGAGCAACAAGATTGACTCTCATCAGTTTGAAATTTCTTCGTTGGCAAATAGCCTCGAGCAGCTCAATGTGTCGGAAAACGGAGAGAATTTTGTGGCGTTGAACCTTATCAATTTCGACAAGCTGCAGTACTTCACTGCCAACGACAATCCGGAGCTTACCACAGTTGTGTTCTATGACGGAAGCACCAATTTGAAGCAGATAAGCATGAACAACTGCCACATTATGCATTTCTATGCAATCTCGTTGCCTAATCTGAACTCGCTCAACCTTTCCAACAACGCGTTGCTCGATTTTGAGAACGGCACATATCCCAATCTGTCGACGCTGTCGGTCAACGGCAACTATCTCTCTGAGATTGACGTGACCAAGTTTCCGAAGCTGTTTTCGTTCGACTGCTCCAGCAACCAGCTTACAGACATAAATGTAGCCAACAATCCGGAACTCAACTATTTCAACTGCGGCAACAATAAATTGACAAGTGTTGATGTGTCGACCAACAAGGAGCTCGGCTCGCTATTGGTCAACGGTAACCAATTGTCGCGCATCGACATCTCCAACAATGAATCGTTGGGCACAATCAACATCAGCGATACGCAGATAAGCTATATCGACTTGACGAAGACGAAGTTTCTGCGCGATTTCCGTGCTGCCAACACTCTCTGCCCGTTCTTCTATTTCAACTATGTGCTTCCTAGCGGAAAGTTCTCATATCTTGATATGCGCAACAATTCAAAGATGACAGGCAACTCGATGACATTCACGCTGCACACACTGCCGGCGTTGAACAAGGATGCCTACAACACCAATCTTTTTGTTGAAGGCTCGAATGCCGAGACTGCCGACACAGAATACGTGACGAGCAACGAAATGAAGTGGAAAATCGACGTTACAGGCGACGGCACTGCCAATTGTCCGGCTGTGCCTGTGACCGTCAAGGCTAACGACACAGGCGAGAAGGTGAATGTTACCGGCTATTTCGGTGGCGACATCTCAAACGAGCGCAACTACAACTTTACTAAATATTCCACAACCCACGGTTCATTCTACCTTTCGCAGTGGGCTGGCAACTATTATCAGGAGCTTGCCGATGTGACGACAACTGCAAAGGCAGGCGTCGCCATCATGGTAAACGACACTCCTGACGAAGGCTATATGTTTGACCACGTCGTTGTCAACGGCGAGAGCATCTATGAGAAGACGTTTGTGGTCAACGAAGAGTCGACAATCGAAGTGGTGTTCCGCGGAGAGACAAGCTCCATCTCGTTTACCGCTCCTATCGGTCAGTCATTGTCGTTTGCGCTGGCTGCCGAAGGCGGTAATAAGCCGACAGTCTCAATCGACTGGGGTAACGGTTCAAGCCAGGAATATGAGGTGAGCAGCAAGAACTATGTGCGTATCGACGGCGTAGCGGCTGCACCGGCCGACCAGTCGGCAACAATGTCGACAGTGACTATCAAGGGTGAGGTGTTCGCTCTTAACCTTGAAAGCTACGGCGAGTTTGGCGAGGAGATGGGACTGTGGAACAACAAGATTTCCGGCATCGACCTGTCGAAGACAACCATACTCAACAACTTGAACCTTTACATGAACCCTATTCGTACGCTCGACGTCAGCGGACAGCCGTTCCTCTTGGAGCTTGACGCAAGCTACTGCGAGCTGAAAGAGATTGACGTGACCCACAACCCTGAGCTCCGCTCATTCTCTTGCTACGGCAACAGCCTGACGTCTGTCGACCTGTCGAAGAACCCAGAGCTGCTTGTATGCAACGTTAAGGTCAACCAGCTTGAGGCCATCGACCTGTCGAACAATCCTAAGCTTGAGGAAGTCAACGTTGCTAACAACTACCTGACAGCCATCGACCTGTCGATGCTTCCAGCACTTGGCAAAGCTACATTGATGAACAACGAGCTGACCACAGTCGACCTCTCGCACAATCCAGAACTTATAGATGTCAGCGTGGGCGGAAACTTGCTCACCTCACTCGACCTTACAGCCAACAAGAAGGTGCAGATGCTCTCGTTCAACGACAACGCAATCCGCAGCCTCGACCTCAGCGCCAACACCGACCTTTACAAGATTGACTGCGGCGGCAACGGTATGACTGCATGCGAACTCAACGACTTCTTCTATACCCTTCCGCAGCGCGCGCAGGTGGTTGAAGAGCAACCGTCTGCCAACTTGACGCTGCTCACAGGCACGGAGGCTACTCCTAACGATGCGGAAAATTCCGACACATCAATCGCTTCAGAGAAAGGTTGGACGCCAAGCATGAGCGGCAACGGCTCGGGATGCGACGTGGCACGCCTTATCATCACACCGACAGTCAATGGCTCTATCGAGTTGAAAGACGCTGAAGGAAAGGTGATCAACTCTGGCGACAAGGTGAAACGTATGTCGCCTATCACCATCAAGGCGACGCCTGACGCTGGATACGAACTCGACAAAATCACAGCCAACAGCAAGGTGATTGAAGGCAATGAGTTCAAGATTTCGCGCAACACTACGGTGACAGCCCTCTTCAAGGTTATGGGCAGTGTCAGCGACGTGGCGCTCGACGGTGTGGCTATAGCCGGCGCCGACGGAGCAGTGCGCGTGAGCGTGGCAAGCGACAGCAAGGTTGAAATCTTCGACGTGAACGGCCGTCGCGTGTTTGCAGGCAATATCTCAGCCGAGACAACAATCCCGATGGCAACAGGCTATTATGCCGTGCGCGTTGAAAACGCCGACGGCTCGATGGCACGCATTGTCAGTGTGAAATAACACTTGCAACAACCCTATATGAGGCGGGCGCACCAAGAAATTGGCGTGCCCGCCTTCAGTTTATAGGCTATGTATGCGTCCCAATCCGGATAAAAGCAGTAATTTTGCAGCTGATTGTTTTAGGAAAGAAAAAAATTACAGAATGGTTTATCAATGTGGAATCATCTTCGGCTTCCTTGCGATAGGGGAGCTGATAGTGTGGCTCACGGGCATCAAACTGCCGTCAAGCATCATCGGGATGCTGCTGCTTACAGCGTGCCTGCAGCTTAAATGGATACGCCTCAGATGGGTTGAGGGTATAGCGAATTTTCTGGTCAAGAATCTTGGATTCTTCTTTATTCCGCCGGGCGTGGCGCTTATGCTCCACCTCAATGTCATCAAGGCACAACTGATGCCAATCGTTGTGGCATCGGCGGTCAGCACCGTTGTGGTTATCGTGGTCACCGGCTGGATTCACCAACTGGTAAGAAAATATCAACATCGTCAATTCACGAAACGTCATGGAATACATTAACAACCCATACTTCCTGCTTGCGCTCACATTTGTGGTCTACGGCTCAGCGCAACTGATACAGCGCCGCACGCGCTTTTCTTTGTTCAACCCGATACTTGTAACCATCGCGCTGATCATAGTGTTTCTGATGGCTTACGACATCCCTTACGACACCTACAACCAGTATGGCCGTTACATTGAGTTCTGGCTCAAGCCGGCAGTCGTGGCGCTTGCCGTGCCGCTCTACAAGCAACTGTCGACCGTCAAGAAGCAGCTGCTTCCCATAACGCTGTCGGCGCTCGGAGGCTGCATCTCCGGCATCATCTCGGTGGTGTGGGTGGCAGATGTCTGCGGCGCGTCGCACGACGTGGTTATGTCGCTTGCCGCAAAGTCGGTAACCACGCCTATAGCCATGGAGGTGACAAGCTCGCTTGGCGGCATCCCGTCGCTAACGGCGGCGGTAGTGGTCAGCGTAGGCATCTTTGGTGGTATTGTGGGCTTTGGCGTAATGCGCTGGTCGCGCGTCCATAGCCCGATAGCTCAAGGCTTGTCGATGGGCACGGCGGCGCATGCCGTAGGGTCGTCGCGGGCGTTTGGCATCAGCGACCGTTATGGCGCTTTTGCCAGTCTCGGACTCACGCTCAACGGCATCTTCACAGCCATCCTCACTCCGTCGATTCTGCATATCGTCGGATATTTCTAAAGGCTGGAAAGTTGAAGGCAAAAAAAAAGATTGTATCAACTGATACAATCTTTTTTTTTGTGCGCATGAAGGGACTCGAACCCCCACGACTTACGTCACTAGATCCTAAGTCTAGCGCGGCTACCAATTACGCCACATGCGCAAATCGGGTACAAAAGTAATGACAATTTTTCATTTTGGCAAGACTTCCAGTCGAATTATTTCAAATTGACGTGAAACTTGTAACAGCGAGTCGCGTCAAACCGCGGCAGCACAACGAGTTGCACGTCCTTGGCATTGTCGGTCAGCGACTCCGTCCCTTCGCCAACCGAAAGTCCCGCCTCCTGCAGAGCCTTCATCGCGCAGCTTCGTGCCGTGTCGGGCGTGTTGTTGTCGTGGCTGAGGTGGCAAAGATACACGTATTTCAGCCTTTCCGAGGCAATCTCCTTCAAGAAAGCCGCCGTTGCGGCGTTGTCCATGTGTCCGTTACCAGCGCGGATGCGGCTTTTGAGGTATTCCGGATAAGAGCCGTTGTCGAGCATCGTAGAGTCGTAGTTGCTCTCGATTACCAGATAGTTGGCGAGCGACATGTAATGGTGAGCGCGGTCGGTCACGCTTCCCAAGTCGGTGGCGAGCACAAAATTGGCGTCGCCGTAGGTTATTGAGAATCCGGAGTTGCAGCTGCCGTCGTGGGGCACGTCGAACGCCGTCACTTCGAAATCTCCCACTTTGAAAGGAATCTCCTTGTATATTGCGTGGTGATAGTCTTTTATGCGTCGTGAGATGTTGTGTCGGCGCAGCAGTCCGTTGAACGCCCGGTTTGTGCAGTAGAGCGCCATCGTGCGGTATCGTCGCAAGAAAGAGTAAGCATAGCGGATATGGTCTCCGTGGTCGTGAGTGAGGCAGATGCCAAGTAGTGACTCCGGACGGATGTTGTTTTTCTCCATCTCCGCCAACACAGTCTTTATGTCGACTCCGGCATCGATCAGAAATCCGCCGTGCTCGTTGCCTATGTATGAGCAGTTGCCGCTGCTCCCGCTGCCGAAACTGATAAATCGGAAACTGCCGGTGTCGTTGCTTATCTCGAGCGGAGTGTCAAGCTCCGACTGTCTTTTTTTGCTGCGTCCTCGTGTGTTGATGCCGCCCGTCATCAGAGCCGCCGACTCGTCGTCGCCAAACAGCGACCCCTGCTGATACGGACAGCGGCTGCGCGAGTTTTTACGAATCTTCTCCATAGTCACGTCAACGATAAATCAGGAAAATAGCGGGACGCTTGTCGTAGTTGTATTTCGCCTTCGCCCATTCGCGCACCGGGCGCGTGGTGATTTCCTCGGTTGCGCCGGTCACGTCGCAAGCCACACACAGGCGCAGGTCGCCGCGCAGCTGCTGGCTCAGTTCAGCCACTAGTTTGTTGTTGCGGTAGGGCGTCTCGATGAAAATCTGCGTTTGTCCGGCAGCGACGTTGCGTTCCATCTCGTGCAGTTTTTTCTGTCGTTTTGCAGCATCGATAGGGAGATAGCCTTGAAATGCAAAACTCTGTCCGTTGAATCCCGAAGCCATCAGCGACAGCAATATGCTCGACGGCCCTACCAAAGGCACCACCTTCAGCCCGCGGCGTTGGGCCATTGCCACAACATCGGCTCCCGGATCGGCAATTGCCGGGCATCCTGCTTCAGAAATCACACCCATGGCATTGCCTTCAATTAGAGGATTCAGATAGTCGCCAATTTCTTCTGGGCGTGTATGCTCGTCGAGGGTGTAGAACGTAAGCGAGTCGATGTCGATTGTACGGTCGCACTTTTTGAGAAAACGTCGTGCAGAACGAACGTTTTCAACTATAAAATATTTTATTTCCTTGACAATCTGAAGATTGTATGCCGGCAGCACTTTGTCTAAAGGCTCATCGCTGAGCATCACCGGGATTAAGTAAAGAGCAGTTTCCATTTCAATATGTAAAGTTAGTGCAAGCCGAGGTAAAAACAAAATTAAGCGCGCTTAATTTTGCTTTCAGGAGGCGTTGCCTAAGCAGTCGAAAGTTGGTGCAAGCCGGCTTCTGAGGATTCCACAATGAGGTGGATGATGAAAACGCACGAAAAATGGCGGAAAAACGCGATGTTGAGGAAAAAACTCAACATTGTGAGATATGTTTTAAAACATAATAATGGTGCAATTATTTGATATATAATTGATTGCGTTAAACTTTCAGAATGCCGGATTTTGTTGATGTTGAGTTGTTGTGAAAGAAAAAGTGAGTGTTGAAAGATGTGGTATGTGTAAATTTGCAGTGTGAGAAAAACCATTTTTCAGATAATTATTAATAAAACCATAAAATTTAAAAACAACTATGAGATTTAAAAACTTTACTTTGTTATTGGGAGCGTTCTTTATGCTCGCAGCGTCATCGCAAGCCGCCAATGTGGCATTGGGGAAAAAAGTATATGCTTCTTCAAACCAGCAGCCTCCAGAACTGGCGGTTGACGATAATCTTGGCACACGTTGGGAGTCAAAAGCTTCTGACCGCGACAACCAGTGGTTCTACGTGGATCTTGAGAAAGGAACCATCATCGACCACTTGAAAATTGTTTGGGAAGGCGCATACGGCAAACACTATAAAATACACGTAGCCGATGAAATCACCACCGAGATGGCTCTCAAACTTACAGACGATGACAAAACAAACGATTTCGCAACCGGGTGGACAGAAATTGCAGAAATCAACAAGACTCTGTCGGAATTTCCAGCATCGGAGACCATAGCAGTATCTACGACGGATGTCGTTACAGCCCGCTATGTGGCAGTTGAGCTGATAGAGCGAGGCTAGCCTTATGGTTTCAGTTTTTGGGAGTTCGGTGTGTATGACGAAGCCTCGAAACTCTCATCGATAGAGATTATGGCAGACAAACTTGAAGGCTCTGTCGCCGACACTTATACGCTTGGTTACAAATTCCTCGACCAATATAAAATGAACTATATTCTGACAGCCGAGGAAAACGCATCCCGTCAGATGATTGTTTCGGAAGGCGCTACCCTTGACGGCGACAAAATCACCGTTAGCAGCCGTGGCACATATACAGTGAAGATGAAAATCGGCGACATTGAGTCCAACGAACTGAAGATAGATGTCAAGGCAGAAGGTGCGAATCTGGCATTGAAAAAAGACATCGTTTTTGCAACCGAAGGTTCTAAAAACCCGGAAAATGCAGTGGACGGCAATCTTGGAAGCCTCTGGATTACAGACGAGCCGAGCGGCGTGGAAAACCATGAGTATGACGCAGTGTTGGTGGTAGACCTCGGCGAGACTTATGATGTGAACTGCGTCCACACATCCTTTGAGGGAGCATCGTCGGCAGATTACACTATCACCTTCTCTACCGACAATGTGACGTTCTCCGACCCTGTGCCTGCATTTACTGTGACAAACGGTATAGGTATGACAAATCGTCACGATTGGCTTACAAGCGAGGAAGCTGTAAAGGCCCGTTATGTAAAATTCCACTCAACACGTGCCGCGACACAATATGGTACAAAATTATATGAGCTTGAAGTTTATTTAAACTCGAAGTCGGAGCTGACAAGTGTCATGATTGCTGCCGACAAGGAGTGCGGCACCCCTGGCGAATACACTTTCACACTCACAGGCTTGGATCAATTCGGTGGGAATTACGACATCAGTGGCGACAAAGGAGTCTGGAAAGCAAGCGCCGGCTTGATGAACGGCAATGTCTTGACAGCCGAAGAGGCAGGCGCTTATGAAGTGTATTATACTGCGGAAAATGGATTGCAGTCAAACGTGGTGACAGTGATTGTGGTTGATCCAAAGGGTGACAACCTTGCGTTGAACCGTCCGGTGACTGTTTCAGAGGGCGACCAGACCGGTGATTCAAAGCCGGAAAATGCTGTCGACGGTGTAGATGCTGCCGGCTCTCTGTGGGGAGCAGCCGAGCCTGCAGGCTCGAAGGACCACACTTACGACTGCTGGATTGTAGTGGAATTGGAAAAGGTGTTTAAAATCGATGCTGTCAAGGCTTCTTGGGAAGGCGCAAACTCTTGCTGTTACACTGTAGAGGCATCGACCGACGGCAAGACCTTTACCGTGTTTGGCTCTTACGACAAACCTGCACGACTGGAGGCTCGTACAGACTGGTTTGCCGGCAAAGGCATTGAAGCGAAATATATCAAGGTTTATTCCACCAAGGCTTCTACTGGCTATGGCACAAAATTGCAGGAACTCTACGTTTATGACGTAAACGGCACAACATCTGGCGTGGCAGCAATCGCTGCCGAGGGCACAATTTTCGTAGCCGGCAACGAGGTTGTTCTTCCGGAAGGCACTGTAGAGGCAACTGTTTTCAACCTTAACGGCGCAGTTGTGGCGCACGCTGAAGGCACAGCCACAATGAGCATCGCAACGGTTCAGCCGGGTGTCTATGTTGTCAAAGCCGTTAAGGCTGACGGCACAGTGGTGACGGCAAAGATTGTTAAGTAACGCAATTCGTTGATTGCAAATAATATGGATGACTCCCGCCGTGTTGTGACGCGGCGGGAGCTTTTTAAAACATGACTATGAGAAATTATCTGCTTTTGACAGCTGCTATCGCCGTTTCTGCTATTGTAACGGCGCAGCAGCCCGTGCCGGTGGGCAGCGGCAGCTATGCGGAGTATACGCCGTTGGTCAAGTCGAAGACCGACCAGCATGGCGGCGACAAGAGCCGCATTATGGAGACCCGTCGCATCTATATTTCCGGCAGCAAGCAGGGAGAACCCATACCCACCAACGATTGGTGGACAAACTTGCTTGTCGACACCTACAGCGGTGTGCTGTGGAGCTATCCGCAGGTGGTGAAAGCCGACGGCGGCGGCATTTTTGTGGCGCATCCCAACCATTGGAGCAGCGATGGCTGTGAAATGAAGTACGACACAAGGATTACGGTGAAAGGCAGGCGTTTCCGTCCAGCGGAAGCGATAGCTGATGATTGGAGCGACTGGGGGCTGCGTATGCAGCTTGCCGACGGTGATAAACGCATGAATGTCACTATGGCGCAAGGAGTGCCGTTCACATGGGTGGAAGCCGACGGTCTTGACCTGCTGCTCAATCTCGGCGGTGGGGCAGCCGACCTTTCTGTTGACGGACGTATCATTGTGACTAACGGCAGCGACACTTATGGCATATACGCTCCTGAGGGTACGGCATTCGCCGACAACGGCGACGGCGACCTCCGGGTGGAATTTGCCGACGGCAAATCACATTATCTGTCGATAGCAGTGCTTCCGGCAGCCGATGCCGCCGATTTTTATGCCCGCTATGCCTCTGTTGTGCCGCGCAACACCACCGTTGACTGGCGCTATGACGAGCGCAGTGGCATGATGACATCGACATGGAGCATTGTCACTGAAAATCTTGACGGAGGCGCGGAACGCAATGTGCTGCAGGGATTTCTGCCGCACCATTATAAAAATTCCGTGACCGACATCGACTTCATTGACTATACCTATGCCACTCCTCGAGGCAAGATGCGTATGGCTGCCGGTCAGCGTTTCTCGACGGCTTACAAGTTCAGCGGAGTGCTGCCGTGGTTTGCCGCGCCGAAAGAGATGCCAGACCTTGGCAACCCGTACAATCGGGAGCGCATGCGGCAGATGATTGCCGACTATGCGCAAAAGGGGGCATTCGGAGCCGACACATATTGGGGAGGCAAAGGACTTACACAGATGGCATTATATATGACATTCGCACGCGAAATGGGTGAGGAGGCTTTGTTTGAGCAATGCCGCAGCCGCTTGCGCGAGGCGCTTGAAGACTGGCTGACATATACTCCTGGCGAGAAATCGCGCTTCTTTGCCCGCTACGACCGCTGGGGCGCACTTGTGGGCTATGACACCAGTTACGACAGCGACACATTCAACGACCATCATTTCCATTATGGCTACTTCACCTATGCCGGTGCGCTGCTTGCTCTTGTTGATGACGATTTCCGTGCCAGATATGGCGATATGTTGCGTCTTGTAGTGAAAGATTATGCCAATTGGGACCGCTCCGACAAGCGTTTTCCGTGGTTGCGCACATTCACGCCGTGGTCGGGACATTCCTATGCCGGAGGACTCGGCAACACGGGCAATGGCAATGGTCAGGAGTCGACGTCGGAGTCTATGCAGGGCTGGGGCGGAGTGTATCTGCTCGGTGTGGCGCTTGGCGACAAGGCAATGCGCGACGCAGGAATTTTCGGATGGGTCACGGAGTCGAAAGGTGTGGCTGAATATTGGTTTGACCGCGACAAGGAAAACATTGACCGCACACTGTATGCCAAGCCTTACTGCTCCAATCTTACCGCCGCCGGCATAGGTTGGTGGACATGGTTTTCCGGTGATCCTGTCTGGATGCATTCCATCCAGTGGATGCCCGTGTCGCCATGTCTTGACTATTTGAGCGAGGATCTGAAGTTCGCCAAGTGGGACTATGAGCAAATGTGGGCGGCGAAAGAAATTGGCGGATGGGTGGTGAATTCATCCGAAGGGGAGTCGACACTGAGCAAGGAGCCTGGTCTCGGCAATGTGGTGCTGTCATATCTGCAACGCTTCGATCCTGACCAGGCGGCGCGTGTGATGGACGAGATGTGGGATGCGAATGCTCTTGTGGCGCGTCAGACCGACACCAACGGCATCTCTTATTTCATTACCCACAGCCACCGCACCTATGGCGACCGTGATTTCGCGGTCAATGCCGACATTCCTACGTCGTCGGCGTATTGCAATGCCGACGGACGTTACACCTATGTGGTCTACAATGCAGATGCGGCAGAGCGCGTCGTGACGTTTTTCAAGGACGGGGTGAAAGTGGCGCAGTTCAAGGCTCCGGCACATAGGCTGACGGTCTATGGCGAAGCACCTCAGGCATCGTCGATAGAGATTGCGGCAACGGTAAAGACGGTGGGTGCAGGCAGCGACACGCAGTTCTCGGCAACGGTTCGCGACCAGTATGGAGCGACTGTCGACGCTGCGGAAATCGCTTGGAGCACAACATACGGCACGATTGATTCCGACGGCACGCTGCATGCGCCGTCGGCAAAAGGCTCGGCTACAATAACCGCCGTCTGCGGCGCACTGTCGGCATCGGTTGATGTGCGTGTTGATGCCGTTCCGACGCTTAAGAGCGTAAGACTGCTCCCAGATATGGATTATGCCATTGCCGGACAGACGGTTGAGTTCTCGCTGTCGGCGGTAGACCAGTATGGCGACGCATTTCCAGTGGCTCACACATGGACGATTGAGCGCGACGGCAAGGTGGTGAAGAGTGATTCCATACTCAATCTCAAGGAGGCTGGCGTATACACTGTCAAAGCCATTGCCGGAGCAAAGACCTACAGCCATCGGATTTTTATGACACCGCAGATGCCGAATCTTGCCATCGGGGCGGTTGTGACTGCAAGCAGTGAGGAAAACGCCGGAACGCATAAGGAAAATGCCGTCGACGGCGACCGCACGACCCGTTGGAGCAGTGCGGCGTCCGACGACCAATGGATTGCTGTTGACCTCGGCAAAGAGGCATACGTGAATTCCGTGAATATAGTGTGGGAAAACGCCTATGCGTCGCTCTACGATGTGCAGACAAGTGCAGACGGAAAGCAATGGACAACGGTGAAAACCGTTGCCGGCGGCGGTGGCGTAGAGCAGACGATTGTCGGTGCTTCTGTGCGCCACATACGCATAGCCTGCCGCTCGCGCGCCACGACCTATGGGTATTCAATGTGGGAGCTGCAGGTGCTGGGTATTGATCCCGACGCCGATCCGTCGGCATTGATGGGAATATCCATTGATGCGCCGGCAACAATCGTCAAGGCAGGGGCGAAAGTGGCTTTGGCGGCACGCGGCTTTGACGGACGCGGCAACAGGGTGGCTCTCCGCGATGTGACATGGAGCGCAGATGCCGGTACAGTGGCTGCCGACGGGGTGTTTACGCCATCGGGCTACGGTATTGCCACCGTCACAGCCTCATCAGGAGGGCATGCTGCCACGCAGGAATTTGTGGTTGAGGAACGCATTGCCGCACAGACGGTTGCAATCGGGCCGAAGAAGGCGGAGATTGTGAAGGGCGAATCGGTGGAGTTCAGTCTGGCAGCCGTAGACCAGTTTTCTGCGGCATTTCCTGCCGACGATTTTGTGCTTACATGCGCCGAAGCACCCGAAATGATTAGCGGAAGGGTGTTTACCGGCAAGCGCGCCGGCACATATACCGTTGTGGCTACCGACGGCACGGTGAGTGCCACGGCAACGGTGAAGGTGGGCGAGTTTGCCGACACCAACCTTGCTCTCGGCAAGCCTGTCTATGCATCAAGTTATGAAAATTCAGGCACAGTGCCGGAATATGCCGTCGACGGCGATGCCTCGACGCGTTGGGGCAGTGATTTCGCCGACAATCAATATCTTGTTGTCGATCTCGGCGCGGAATATGTGCTTGACCGTGTGGAAATAGATTGGAACGCAGGGGCTTATGCCTCAAGCTATCGTGTGGAAGTGTCGCGCGATGAAAACCTATGGCAGACGGTGGCGCAGGAAAAATCATCTGCTGGAGGCTCCAAAACACATCGGTTCGGAGTTGCCGCCAGCCGTTATGTGCGTGTGTATTGCATGTCGCGCCACAATCAGTACGGCTCATGTATTGATGAATTGAGGGTTTATGGCAAAGCCCGCCGCCTCAATCCCAAGCCTGTAGCCATCACTATCGACGCCGCCGACGGTATGGCGGCGTTTGTCGGCACTTCGGTGAGAATGACTGCCAGTGTGGCCGACCAGTATGGAGTGGGATGCGCCGATGAGTTTGGCGTGGAATGGGCTGTCGATGGCTCGTGCGCCACGATTGACGGCGAAGGAATACTTACGCCTGTGGCGGAAGGCGAGTGTGTGGTGACAGCGCAAAGCGGCACAGCCGTAGACCGCCGCACCGTGCGTGTGCTCTCAACGCTCGTTCCGTCTGCTTTGCGGATATCGCCGGCCTACATGGAGGTTGAGGAGGGCGCCGTTGCAGAAGTGGCGGTGCTGGCAGCCGACCAATATGGGCAGTCTGTGGCTGTCGACGCTGCGGAATGGACTGTTCCTGCAGGTTTGGCTGTCGAAAATGGAAAACTGATGGCAAATGCGCCGGGAACTTATATGGTCGCAGCTGAGGCATTCTCGCTTAAAGCCGAGGCAGAAGTGAAAGTGTTGCCACGCCTGACCGACAATATCGCACTCAAAAAGACGGTGACGGCATCCGATGGCTCGGCGGTGACGGCACTCAACGACGGCAACGGCGGCTGGATTGCCAACGGAGAAACCGTCGATTTGACAATGGATCTTGGCGGAGTCTATCATCTGATGCGGTCAAGCATCCTGTGGGAGCGTGCCGCAGCCGCCGACTATACGGTTGCTGTGTCGCTCGACGGCGAGAATTGGCAGCCAATGTTGGCAACGGAAGGACTCTCAGACACCGGTGCTGACCGCACCGATGAAACGACGGTCAATGGCATTGCCCGCTATGTGCGTCTGTCGATGACGCGCAAGGCGACACAATGGGCATACTCCATTTATGAATGGCAGCTGTATGGCCGCCGTATGCTTGCCGGCGAACCTTGCTCTGTTGCTATTCTGCCGCATGCCGGAGAGACAAGAGTCGGTGTAGGCGTGGAATTTGAAGCAGAGGTGAAAGACTGTGACGGAAATGAAGTGACCTCCGCGCCGAGGCTGTGGACAGCCACTGGAGGCGTGTTTGCCGGCGGCACTTACAGTAGCGAGATTGCCGGAACGTTCGGCATTGCCTGTGAGTCGATGCTTGCGAAGGCGGTGTCGCAAATCGAAGTGACATGTCAGACGTCGGTAATAACCACAACGAGCGTTGACTCGTGCATCTATCTCGACGGCGGCAGCCTTGTGGTTGAGGCCGACGGACTTACGGGTGTGACGGTGTTTGCTGCCGACGGAAGGGTGGCGATGCGCAGTGATGCCCGCGGCGATGCGTTGCGTTGCCGGTGGGCGTTGCCACATGGAGTCTACGCCGTTGTCGTTGCCACGACGTCGGGACATCGCGTGACGAAAATAGTATTGTAGCAAGGTGATATAGGTTGGGAAAGGCACTGCGACGGGTTGTTGCGGTGCCTTTTTTCTGTCAGAAGCTTTTTGCCGTTTCGGTTTGCGGCATTGTGCAGTCGCGACGGATGCGGCGGTAGACGTAGATGAATGCCGGAACCAGGAAGATGTCGGCGGCAAACCACGCCACAGAGTCGCCGAAGCACACGGCAATGTAGCCGAAATCAGGCACAAACACCAGACTGACAATGCCGCGCGCCACCATCTCCATCACGCCCGACAGCATTGCGAAGTTGGTGAATCCGGCGCCCTGGATGGTGTAGCGGAGCACGCACAACAGAGCCAGCAGAGGCATCATGTATGCCGACACATGCAGGAACAAAGCCGTGTTGCGGATTATCGCCGTGTCGGAGGCCGACACAAACATCAGCGACATTTCCTCCGACCACAGCAGCATTGTCGTGCTTACCGCCACGACGTAGACCATCACCATCGCCATACTCGATTTCACGCCCATCCACACCCGTTGCGGACGTCCGGCTCCATAGTTCTGACCGGTGAACGTGGCCATGGCGATGCCCAGACTCTCGCACGGACAGATGGCAAACATCTTGATGCGCATGGCGGCGGTGAAGGCCGCCACGCAGTCGGTGCCGAGGGCGTTGTTGGCGCTTTGGAGCATGATGCTGCCGATGGCCGTGATCGAGAACTGCAATCCCATCGGCAGTCCGATCGCCAGCAGCGTGCGGGCGTGCCGCGAGCGGAACCGCCGTTCGTCGCGCGTACTGCGCAGAATCTCGAAATGGCGGTGCATGTAGGCGAAGCAGAGCGCGGCTGAAACGCCCTGCGAAACGACTGTCGCCACGGCCGCTCCCAGCACGCCCCAGCCGAGCGTGAGGATGCAGAAGAGGTCGAGCGCGATGTTCAGCACCGTCGAGAAGAGCAGGAACCAGAAGGGCGTGCGGCTGTCGCCCAATGCGCGGATGATGTTCGACAGCAGGTTGTAGAAGAAGGTGCAGGGGATGCCGATGAAGGTGACCAGCAGGTAGAGGTAGGCGTCGCGGAAGATGTTGTCGGGGGTGCGCATCGCATGCAGGATGTCGGCGCACCAGATGCTGGTGACGATCGCCACGGTCACCGAGATGCCGACGGCCAGCCGCAGGGCGTTGGCCACGTAGCGGCGCATGTCGGCGTAGTCGCGCGCGCCGAAGCGCTGCGCCACCGGAATGCCGAATCCGCAGCAGCAGCCGTTGCAGAATCCCAGGATGAGGAAGATCACCGAACTGCTGGCGCCTACGCCCGCCAGGGCGTCGATTCCCAGAAACTGGCCCACGATGGCCGCGTCGACCAGCGAATAGGTCTGTTGCAGCAGGTTGCCCAGCAGCAGGGGCAGCGTGAAATTGAGAATCAGGGGCAGCGCCGGCCCCGTGGTCATCTCCCTGGATGTCGTCATAGTGAAAAACCTCTCGCCTAAACCGCAGCAAAGATACGCAAACGGATGCGAAAGTGGTACGTTCGGCCGGCGATTTCGTCCGAAAAACAGCGGGCGGCCTTTCGGAACTGCCCGCAGAGGTTATCGTGCGTCGCGGCACGAACACGTCTGCCATCGCCGCAGGGCGCGGATCGCCTCGCCGCCCAGTGCGATGAGCGAGGTGAGCCCCACGATCCAGGCCCACTCCTGCCACGAGAGCGGGACGGTGCGGAAGACCTCGCCGCCCAGTTCGACGATGAGCCATTGCCCCAGCGCGATGAGCGCCAGCACGGTGAGGAACGTCCGGCTGTGCGCGATGCCGTGGCTCGCCGCGCATCCGGCTTCGAATCCTTTGGCG
>OGRF01001026.1_pt1 | contig 20644 bp, 18 predicted proteins | sample 1553381 | NCBI WGS metagenome assembly OGRF01 (sample SAMEA2580060, study PRJEB22360) | human gut metagenome | biome: human gut; feature: human-associated habitat; material: faeces | place: Denmark | collected 2008/2010
GTGACGGCATCGTCATCACGGAGGACGAGATCGCATCTCTGAAGCGCTTCAAGGATGATGCCAAGGAAGTGGCCGAGGGCTACGAGTGCGGCGTTACGCTGGCAAAGTTTGCCGATGTCAAGGAAGGCGATGTTTACGAGGCCTTCAAGATGGAAGAATATCGGGACTAAGGAACGGATTAAACCTCTCCGTCATTGCTTCGCAATGCCACCTCCCCTAGTAGGGGAGGCCTTGGCAGCCGGGTGAAGCCTCATCTTTATGCCAAAGGCACCCCCATTAGGGGAGCTGTCGAGCGCAAGCGAGACTGAGGGGTTTTGTTTTAGAGGAGAAGCTATGTCTCAGAAAAATATGGGTCGTCTTGCCCAGGATATGAAGCGTGAGGTCATTGCCATCATCGGACGGCTGAAGGACCCCCGCCTGGAGGGCGGTCTGCTGACCGTCACCCGTCTGGATGTGACACCTGACCTGGATGTTGCAAAGGTCTATGTGAGCGTGATGGGCCGCGAGGACGGCCCCAAGCCCGCCATCGAGGCACTGAACCGTGCCGCAGGCCATGTGCGCACCGAGGTCAGCAAGAAGATGCACATCCGGAAGGCTCCGCGCTTCATCTTTGTGGAGGACGACGGTGCCGCCTACGCAGCCCACATCAATGAGCTGCTCCGCACGCTGAACGTGAACGGTGACGCTGAGGAAACCAGCCAGCCGGAAGAGACCGAGGAATAATCAGCCTTGCGGAAAGGATGGAACATGGGATGACAGAACAGCTGAATGTACAGCAGATGGCAGAAAAGCTGCTTGCTGCGGATAACATCTTGATTCTGTGCCACAAAAACCCGGATGGTGATACGGTCGGCTGCGGCAGTGCGCTCTACTATGCGCTGCTTGCACTGGAAAAACACGCAGCCGTGCTCTGCGCCGACCCCATCCCCGGCCGGTACGCATTTACCAACCCCCGCCTGTTCAAGGGCGAATTTGAGCCGCAGATCGTGGTGGCTGTGGATGTTGCCAGCGTCCAGCTGTTTGGCGAGGGCAACGGCGTTCCCCAGTACACGCGCCATGTGGACCTGTGCATCGACCACCATGCAGGCAACAGCGGCTACGCCGAGTTCACGCTGCTGGATGGTAGCGCCGCCGCTGCGGCAGAGCTGCTGTATGAGGTGATCTGTGCCATGCATGTGGAGATCACCCCCCACATTGCCGATTGCCTGTATACCGGCCTGTCCACGGATACCGGCTGCTTCAAGTTCTCTTCCACCAAGGCCAGCACCCACATCACTGCTGCCAAGCTGATGGAGGCCGGTGCCCATGTGGAGGAGCTGAACACCCTGCTGTTTGACACCAAGTCCCGGGAGCGGATGGAAGCCGAGCGGATCGCCCGCAACCATCTGGAATATCATCTGGATGGCCGCTGCGCCCTCATCTACCTGACCCGGGATGAGATCGAGCAGAGCAGGGTGGACCCTGCGGATCTGGAAGAGCTGACCAGCCTGCCCATCAGCATTGAGGGCGTGAAGGTCGGCCTGACCCGGTGGCAGCTACCGCATCAGCGTGCGCACCGCCAAGGGCGTGGATGCCTGTGCCATTGCCCGCCGTCTGGGCGGCGGCGGCCACACCCGTGCGGCGGGCTGTGAGCTGCTGGGCAACCTTGACAATGCCAAGAGCGCGATCCTCTCTGAGGTGGAAGCTGTTCTTGATGCACCGCAGGAGGAAGCATGATGCAGGGGATCCTCATTGTTGATAAGCCCACCGATTGGACCAGCTTTGATGTCATTGCCAAGCTGCGGGGCATTCTGGGCACCCGGAAACTGGGCCACAGCGGTACGCTGGACCCCATGGCGACCGGTGTTCTGCCGGTGTTCTGCGGCGGGGCCAGCAAGGCAGTTGATCTGCAGCTCGACCACACCAAGGCCTACCGCGCTGTCCTCAGGCTGGGCCAGCGCACCGATACCGTCGATGTGACCGGTACCGTGCTGGAAACAGCCCCGGTGACTGCCGGGGAAAAAGAGCTGTTGGAGGTGCTGCCCCGCTTTGTGGGGCCCAGGATGCAGACGCCGCCCATGTACTCGGCGGTCAAGATCAACGGCCAGCCGCTCTATAAGCTGGCCCGTGAGGGCAAGACCGTGGAGCGCAAGGCCCGGCCGATCGAGATTTTGGACATCCGGTACGAGGGCAGCCCTGCGGAAAACGAGTATGCCCTGACCGTAAAGTGCTCCAAGGGCACCTATATCCGGGTGCTGCTGGAGGAGATCGCCGAAGCCATGGGCCAGAAGGGCACCATGAGCGCCCTGCGCCGCGTGGCCGCCGGGGTGTATTCCGAAGCCGATGCCCACACGCTGGAAGAGATCCAGGCGGCAAAGGACGCGGGGCCGGAGGCCCTGCAGGCTCTGATGCTGCCGGTGGAAAGCGTGTTCGCCAGCCTGCCGCTGCTGGTGGCGGACGAGCGGGTGGAACAGCACCTCTACAACGGGTGCCCCACCAGCCGCTATCCCGCTGCCGACGGCCGCTACCGCGTGCGGAACGCCGGGGGGCAGTTTCTGGGTCTTGCCAATGTGGTGAACGGTGTGCTCAAGGTGGAAAAGCTGTTCGTGGAAAGGAACTGACGACCAATGCAAATCGTTTCATCTCTGTCGCCCCTGGCGCTGGAACATGAGGGCGGCACTGCTGTTGCCATGGGTTACTTCGACGGTATCCACATCGGCCACCGTGCCGTCATTGAGGGAGCAGTGGAGTGGGCAAAGGCCCACGGCGCTGCCCCGGCGGTGTTCACCTTCAAGCTGCCTGCTGACAGCAAAATGAAGGGCCGCCGTCTGCTCTCCACCGAGGATAAGCATGCCCTGATCGCAAGCCTGGGTGTGGAGTATTACCTCTGCCCCGAGTTTGAGGAGATCCGCGCCATGACCCCGGAGCAGTTCGTGTACGGCATCGTGCAGGACTGCCACGCCAAGGCGTTGTTCTGCGGCGAAAACTTTACCTTTGGCGCCAAGGCCGCCGGGACCCCCGAGCTGCTGAAGGAGCTCTGCGCCCCGCTGGGGGTGGAGGTCGTGGTGGTGCCTATGGCACAGTTTGAGGAAAAACCGGTGTCCTCCACCCGCATCCGCACGGCACTGGAGGGCGGCGATGTGCCTGCCGCCAACGCCATGCTGGGGATGCCCTATGCCATCCGCTTCGCGGTGCAGCACGGGGCGGGTCTGGGCCACACGCTGGGCGTGCCCACCATCAACCAGATCTACCCGGCGGGCTTCCAGATGCCCCGCTACGGCATCTACATCACCCGCACCCGGATCGGCAATACCTGGTATCCCTCGGCCACCGGCCTGGGGACCCGGCCCACTGTCAATTCGGACGAGACCAAGGTGACCTGCGAGACCTTTATCCCGGATTTTTCCGGCGACCTCTACGGCACCGACCCGGTGGTGGAGTTCTACGCCTACCTGAGTCCCAGCAAAAAGTTTGATACCCTGGACGAGCTGAAGGCCTGCATCGACCATGCGGCCCGGCGCGCCAAGGCCTATTTTGCAAAAGTATAGTAAAATTTTTCTTGCTTTTTGCACGGATTTCTGTTATACTAGCCATGTTACCGCGGCACGGGGCTGGGAGTATGCCCATTTGGGAGTACCGTTTTCCCGCATTCTGTGCCGACGGCAAATAAAATTTTATAAAGAGGTACTGTTACTATGAACAAGCAGGAAGTTATGGCCAAAGTCGCTCTGACCGAGAAGGACACTGGCTCCCCCGAGGTTCAGGTCGCTCTGCTGACCGCTCACATCAACGAGCTGAACGAGCACCTGAAGAAGAACCCTAACGATCACCACAGCCGCCGTGGTCTGATGAAGATGGTTGGCCGCCGCCGCAATCTGCTGGCCTACCTCCAGAAGAAGGACATCGAGCGTTACCGTGCTCTGATCGCAACTCTGGGTCTGCGTAAGTAATAGAAAACAGAGGGCAGGTACCGCATTGTGGTGCCTGCCCTTTGCTCTTTTTTGAGGAACAACAGGCCGCTGCTGCGCGTTGCAGCAGTAAATCGAGCGCCTGTGCTGTAAAAGGCACGGGCGTTGGCTTTATTGCTATGATGCGCTGGCCGCTGCCTTTTGGAAGATAAGAAGATAAACCGCAAAAGGACAAAGGAGGCAAAACCAAATGGCAATTGAATTTGGTTCCCGCAAAGAGACCTTTGAAAACTTCAAGGTCTACGAGACCACGCTGGCTGGCCGTCCGTTCAAGGTCGAGATGGGCAAGATGTGCGGCCTGTCCAACGCAAGCGCCCTGATCCGCTACGGCGAGACCTGCGTGCTGTGCAATGTTGTGATGAGCCCCAAGCCCCGCGAAGGTGTGGATTTCTTCCCCCTGAACGTGGAGTATGAGGAAAAGCTCTACGCCGCAGGCCGCATCCCCGGCAGCTTTATGCGCCGTGAGGGCCGCCCCGGTGAGCGCGCCATCCTGACCAGCCGCGTGGTGGACCGCCCCATGCGCCCGCTGTTCCCCAAGGAGATGCGCAACGACGTGTGCATCACCATGACCGTCATGAGTCTGGACCCCGACTGCAGCCCTGAGATCGCCGGTATGATCGGTGCTTCTCTGGTCACTGCCGTGTCCGACATTCCGTGGAACGGCCCCATCGGCGGCGTGCAGGTGGGTCTGGTGGACGGTGAGATCGTGCTGAACCCCACGCAGGAGCAGCGCAAGGTGAGCGACCTTGCCCTGACCGTTGCCGCCACCATGGATAAGATCGTCATGATCGAGGCCGGTGCCAACGAGGTGGACGAGGACACCATGCTGAACGCCATCAAGGCCGCTCACGTGGAGATCAAAAAGACCATTGAGTTCATCAACCGCATCGTGGCCGAGCGCGGTAAGCCGAAGATCGATTTCCAGGTGGTGGGTCTGGATATGGACGTGTTCCACGCCATCCAGAACAAGTATCTGGACGACTTCAAGGCCGCCATGGATACCGACGACAAGAATGTGCGTGATGCCGCCCTGCTGCCCATCATGGACAAGATCGCTGAGGAGTATCCCGACCTGACCGAGGCCGACCTCGACCTCGTCAGCTACAAGATGCAGAAGTACGTTGTCCGCCGCTGGCTGCTGGATGAGGGCAAGCGCGTGGATGGCCGCGGCATCAACGAGATCCGCCCGCTGGCTGCCGAAGTGGGCATCCTGCCCCGGGTCCACGGCTCCGGTATGTTCACCCGCGGCCAGACCCAGGTGCTGACCACCTGCACCCTGGGCGGCACCAAGGACAACCAGCTGATGGACGATCTGACCGACGAGCAGACCAAGCGTTACATCCATCACTATAACTTCCCGCCGTATTCTGTCGGCGAAGCCCGCGCACCCCGCAGCCCCGGCCGCCGCGAGATCGGCCACGGCGCACTGGCAGAGCGCGCTCTGGTTCCCGTGCTGCCCTCTCTGGAGGAGTTCCCCTACACCATCCGCTGTGTCTCTGAGGTCCTGAGCTCCAACGGCTCCACCTCTCAGGCTTCCATCTGCGGCTCCACGCTGGCTCTGATGGATGCCGGTGTGCCCATCAAGGCACCTGTTGCCGGTATCTCCTGCGGCCTGATCACCGAGGGCGACCGCTGGATGACCATGCTGGACATTCAGGGCGTGGAGGACTTCCACGGCGATATGGACTTCAAGGTGGGCGGCACCCGCAAGGGCATCACTGCCATCCAGATGGACATCAAGATCGATGGCCTGACCTACGACATCATTGCTGAGGCTTTCGAGAAGTGCCGCAAGGGCCGCCTGTATATTCTGGACGAGATCATCAAGCCGGTGATCGCAGAGCCCCGCCATGAGCTGAGCCGCTACGCACCCAAGATGTTCAGCATGATGATCCCCACCGATAAGATCAAGGACGTGATCGGCAAGGGCGGCAAGGTCATTCAGGACATCTGCGCTACCTGCAACTGCAAGATCGACGTGCAGGAGGACGGCCATGTGTTCGTCTCTGCTGTGGATCAGGAGGACGCAAAGCGCGCCATCTTTACCATCAAGACCATTGTGGAGGACCCCGAGATCGGTGCCATCTACAAGGGCAAAGTGACCCGCCTGATGAACTTTGGTGCCTTCGTTGAGATCGCACCGGGCAAGGAAGGTCTGGTGCACATCTCCAAGCTGGACACCAAGCGTGTGGAGCGCGTGGAGGATGTGGTGGCTGTGGGCGATGCCATCGTGGTCAAGGTGACCGACATCGACCAGCAGGGCCGCATCAACCTGAGCCGCCGCGATGCCATTCTGGCGCTGGAAGCCAAGCGCGCCGAGCAGCAGGCACAGCAGCAGTAAACCCTGACTGCATAAAAGAAACCGAAAAAGAGGACCCGATGCATCTGCATCGGGTCCTCTTTGTTGTATCAGAATAAAATTATACTGTGCGGTATTTGCGATCCAGCGCCCAGCCGAATGCAAACAGCACCACACCGCTGACAGCCAGCACCGGCACGGGCCAGTTCAGCTGACCGGTCTGCGGCAGACTGCTCATTACCGGGTTATCCGGGTGGCCCGGCAGAACGGGGCTGTCTGGATTACCGGGTGCTACCGGATGATCCGGATGGCCCGGGGCCACGGGATTGTCCGGATTACCGGGAGAGACCGGGTTATCCGGGTTGTCCGGCGGGGTAGGCATATCAGGATGATCGGGCGTATCCGGCGGCGTAGGCGGGGTAGGGGGCGTAGGCGGCGTGTCCGGATTGGTGGGGGTGTAAGCACCCACCTTGGGGCTGGCATCCACCGCATAATTCCACTTGCCATCCTCCGCCATGGGCAGAGAGACAAGGAACGGATTGATCGGCTCATAGCCCTTGGAAGCCTCGGTCTGCACGATCAGATACAGGCCCAGCTCCAGACCACAGAAGGTCACGTTGCCGTCCGCATCAATGGTCTTTGTGGTGCCCTCGGCGCTTGGGGGCAGATACTCCTGCAGCTGGGCCGCAAGGGTGCTGTCGGTCAAATCACCCAGCGCAATGCCGCAGCCGTAGAAATCGCCGCAGTATTCGTAGCTCAAGCTGCCGTTTTGGCGCTTTACCTCGGCCACACGGTACAAAGTGAGCTTGCCGCCGCTCAGCGCCTTATCGTTGGCGCTGTCGTACAGCGTAACGCGGATGGTGCCGGTAGTGGGATTGCCGCTGCTGTCCACCAGCTTGATGTTTGCGCTGGTGGCAAGGGCAGGCAGCGCACTTGTTACCAGAAGGCACAGCACCAAAAGCAGGGCCGCAGCGTGCTTTTTGAGATCAGTGCGTTTCATGTTTTTCACCTCTTGTAGATTTGCGTTTGCGGTTGGAGAACAGCAACCAGAGCAGCAGCACCAGCAGCAGGGGCAGTGCCATGATGGGAGCTGTGATGATCGGTTCGATCTTGATGGCATCGGCTGTTACACGGATGTGCTTGAGCTTGTCCGGCGTTTCGATGCGCCGTCCCCGCACCAGAAGGCGGTGGGAGTTGATGCCGTAGGGGGTGCAGGTCATCAGGGTGACGTAATCCTTACCGTCCACCACCTTGAGGTTGTCGGTCTCGGTGGGCAGTACAATGGAGATCTGGTCCACCTCATAGGTCAGCACCCGGTCCAGCACCGTGATGGTGAAGGTGTCGCCCACTTCCAGCTGGTCCAGATTGGTGAACAGCTTGGCGCTGGGCAGGCCCCGGTGCGCCGAGATGACCGCGTGGGTGCTCTCGCCGCCCACCGGCAGGCTGGTGCCCTCCAAGTGGCCTGCGGCGATCTGCAGCACGCCATCGCTGGTGCCGTGGTAGATGGGCAGCTCCACACCGATCTTTTCAATGGTGATGTAGCCCATAATGCCGGTGCCGGTCACATCCAGCGTGCTTTCGTAGGTGGGAAAGCGCTGCGGGAAATACAAAGCGTCCGGGTCGGCGGCGATCTGCGCATTGAACGCATCTGCCGCCTCGAAATAGGCGCTGTAGTCGGCATCGGTCAGATTGTCCACATCCTCGGCATAGGTGGCCACAGCACGGGACTGATGCAGCTGGTTGACGTAATCACTGAGGGTGGGGTATAACATCACGGATAGACCCACGAAAAAGACGAGGATCAGGATGATGGTGCTTTTGTTCTTTTTCATGGGCTACTCCCTAATGTTATAAGGATAGGAGTGGGGGCCTTGCGGCCCCTTTGCTCCGGGTTCTTGGGGGAAATGGAGCTTACTTGTTCTCCATGCGCTTCTTGGTGACCAGCAGAACGATGGCCGCAACCATCAGGCCGCCGCCGACCACATAGAAGATGGTAGTGCCGATGCCGCCGGTGGAGGGCAGGGTAATGCCGCCGGCTTTTTTGTTGATGATGGTGGTGGACAGGTTACCGGACAGATCAACATGGTTTACGTCGTGCGTTGCAGAAATGACGATTTCTTTATTGGCACAGGCACTGTAACCGGTAGGAGGGGTGGTCTCCTTCAGGTAGTAGGTGCCAGCGTCCAGACCCTTAACATTGAACTGACCATCTTTGTTAGAGAGCATCTCAACGCCTTTACCCTCAGTGCTAAAGTCGCGAGAGTAAGTGCCGTCATCATTCATTTTGAGCTTGATCTCATCTTCAGCATTGCAAGCTTCATTGCTGTACAGACGGAAGCCAGCGCCCTCCAGTACGGGACCATTCTCACTGTCCTGATGCTTGGTGTTGTTCAGCTGGTAGGTGTACACACAGACTTCGCTTGTGGTAGTATGATCAAGGGATGTGCTGATTCTGGGATTGTTGGAATACTCGAGATAAACACTATTCTTGTTATCAGTACCACCGCCTACAGTATTGACATAGGCCTTTTCGTTCAGGTGTGCAATATAGGTGACCGTAATAGTCGCGCCTTTATTCAAATCTGGTACACAGGTCTTGACATCATCAATGCTCAGTTTGAAGGAGGACTGAGGATTGTTCGGGTCAAGTGTATAGTTATTGATCACTTGTGGAGTACTGCCATCGCCATTTGTGATTTCCACCGTATCCAATTTGTCAAAGGTAATGCCGTCAGACAGAGTATCAGTGAAGCAAACAGCGTACTCTTTATAGTAATCGTAAGCACGGCCATTGTTTTCGCTTGCGGGCAACTTAGCGATCAGCCTGAACTGGAACGGTTCGTTGATTGCATGGTCAGCGGAACTACCCCAACCACCAGTAGAGCCAATGTCGTTGTTGTCGTAGACTTCCTTCTCAACAGTGGGCTTTACAACCTTATGATTAACTAGAACGACATAGGGTGTTTGGGGAACATTCAGCAGGAAGAAGGAATTGTAGGCATGATAGAAATCGTCATCGCTAAAGGTGCTAGTATCAACGATCAGATAATAACCTGACTTTGGAATGTTGATGCCACCGGTGTGATCTGTAGCGACGGGTGTCGGGTTTGCGTTTGCATCCGGGTAGAGATAGTGGCATACAACGCGCGCAAAAGCGATGCTGTTATCATCGGAATCATGCCATTTGCTGATAACCGCAAGAACGTCCTGAGCAGTGGCAGCAGTTTCAAACTTTTCGCCGATGGTAGGATCGTTCTTCAAGTTGGCCAGAAAAATATCAGGTTCAGTGATGTTTTGGCCCCAATTAACGTCGGAAAGCGTCTCATTGTCCTTACTAATAACACCCTCGAAGATCTGGAAAGCGCCGTAATCGTGTTTTGTGTTGAGGTCCTCCTTAGTCTCCCCAGGGTTGTATGCAAACGCGGGGATCGCCATGGCGCACACCATGGCAACTGCCAGCAGTGCGGCCAGCAGCTTTTTGATTGCTTTCTTCATCATGATTTGCGAAAGTCTCCTTTCAAGTTTTTCTGATTCCTATTTTCAGGGTCTGCTTCCGGCGCAGAATCAATTTTGCCGCCGTGTCAGGAAGGATGCAGGCTTTTTAACGTGCCCTCCTTTCGCGTCTGCGCTTTCTGCAAACCCCGCACACCAGAGCGGCAAGCATCAGCGCGCCGCCACCTGCTGTATACAGTTTGGTACCGGCCCCGCCGGTAGAGGGAAGTTCGTAGTCGGACGGATCGGCCTGACTGGTGATCACAAGGCTGTCGGTTTTTACCGACTCTTCGGCATCATCGCTGATGGGCGTATCCAGAATCCTGATGTTATTGATTACTTTACCGTCAACAGCCGTTTGGCCAAAGTCCTTCAGCTTGACGGTGTAGCAGATAGAATAGGTGCCTGCGGCAATGGGGGAACCGGCAGAACCCAAGGTGATCTTGCGCTCACCATTATCATCTTCCCAAGTGATGCGGAGCGTTGTATCGTCTTCTTTCATGCTGAGCTGGAGCGAGTCTTCGACATATTCGGCGGTTACGCCGGTGGGCAGGGTCATGCTGTCCGCAAGCGTCAGCGGGCCGGCCTGTTCGTTCTGGACCACAAGCGTAACAGTGTAATCCAGGTAGGCATCGCTGCCATCGTGGCGCGGGCCCTTCACGCTCTGGTTAAGGTCATAGTTCTTATCGTCTTTTTGATCCTCATCGGGGGTTTCATCCGGGTTGATGGTGATATCAAGGGCGTAATCTTTGTTGACCTCGATCAGATTAAAGCCGCTGCTGGTGACCTCGCTCTGGTTCCACTGGAAATTGAAGGCAACGTTGCTGGTGACCTTGGCATCAGAAGTATCCGCGCCTGCGTCTTCCGCCTCTTTCTGCTGGATATAGTTTTGGTCGTACCGCAGCACGGCGTACCAGCAGCCGTCATTCCCCTTGAGCAGCCGGTAGCTGCCGCAGGTGTCATAATTGCCGGTATCTTCCAGTTTGCCGGAGATAAGCTCATCGTTCAGCACATCAAAGCTCTTGGGCAGCTTAACATGGACAAAGTAGTCGTTTTCCTGGATCTCTTTGGCCGGGATATTTGTGACGGTAAGGCTGCTGTGCAGAGGCTCCGAAATGGTGGTGACGTTGGTATCCTCGTATTCAGTGCCATTCTTGCGCTGCACCTCCAGAGCAGTGAGGTAATCCAGTGCATCCAGACCTTTGATGGTGGTAATGGCATCTGCGTCATCTTCAACTTTGTAATCCGGCGTAGCAACGCCATAATCGGCCTGCTGCGCATTTGCCACAGACACCAGCGTTGTTACCTGCGAAGCATTCAGCGTGACTTTAGCCACCTTGCCATCCACATCGCCGGAGATCACGGTCAGGGTGCCGAAATCTTCGTCCACATCGCTCACGATGCCAACGGTGCTGGTATCCACGGTGTATTCCTCAATGTGGGGCGCGGTGTCGGTGGTGGCCGCAGCATCCATGGAGAGCAGGGCAATGTCGGCATCGGCGGAATCATCCTGCACCTGCAACGGCTGGCTTTCCGCGGCCACGGCCTTGGTCACGGTGCCATTGTAAATGACGATATCACCGGGCATTGCGGCATCAGACGGCAGATCACCATCAAAATCCATGGCATAGCCGCTGCCGGTCTCTTCGTTGTACAGCGCGCTGCGCAGCTGGCTGTGCAAAGACAGCACGCTGGAAACCTGCGGGATAGCGCTCTGGGGGATATCGGCATATTTCAGGCAGTAGGAAAGGAACATCACGTCCCATGGGCCGTAGTCGTTGCCGTAGTCGTTGCCGTAGCGGGTGTAGTGGCGCACGGTCTCGCCGTCGGCATCGTCCAGCTGGAAGTTGCGCTCGCTCTGCTCATAGCCCAGCTGGCTCTCGGCTACGGCCAGCAGGTCGTCGGCCCAGTTGCCGCTCAGCGTGGTGCCGGTCTGTGCCAGCCATTCGTCCTCGTCCTGCGTGTCGTCCAGCGGGTCGGACAGGCAGTTCACCGTGTGGTGATGCTCCGGCAGGCCGCAGACCAGCACTTCCTCGTAGCAGGCATCGGTGTGGTGGTGCACCGGGGTCTCGATCACAGGATCGACCACCACGGGCTTTGCGGCCACCGGCTCCTCAAACAGGGCCACCGGGTCATAATCGGGGTTCACTTCTTCTACAAGCTCGCCCTCTTCCAGACCGCACACCAGCTCATAGGTGGTGGTGTAGCAGCTGTCGTCGTGGGTGTGACAGAACAGACCACAGATCAGGCTGCCGTCCTCAGGATCAAAGCAGTCATCGGTGTGCTCGTGCTCTTCTTCCAGGCAGGTCAGCTCCTGCACTTCCTGGTAGCAGTCGTCGGTGTGCTCATGGGGCACAAAGATGTACTCCGGCTCTGCGGAATGGGCTGCAATGCCGGGATCATCCGCATCCACGCCGAACGCATCATCATCCATGTCGAATGTATCATCAAAAGACATGCCGTCGTCCGTCATGGTGGCGTTCCAGTCCTCCGGTTCGCCTTCCTCATAGCCGCACACCAGCTGCTTTTCATAGCAGGCAGCGGTGTGCTCGTGCTCCAACTCGCCGCACAGATATTCGGCCGTTTTGGCAATGCCCACGCCGTGCAGCTGCCAGTTCACGAACAGGCTGGTGGTAAGCGCCAGTGCCAGCAGCAGCGCAGTATAGCGTCTGGCGCGCTGGTGGTTCCGACGGAACTTTTTCTGATATTCTTTCACAATATCCCGCATGATTCCTAAACCTCCTTAGTGGATCAACGAGAAGCTGGACAAGGGCCATACCCGCAAAAAAACCTTGCCTACGATCTGACTTTTTTCCACACAGCCGATCACACTGCTGCGGCTGTCAATGGAGGTGGCCCGATGGTCACCCAGTACGAAATACCGGTTTTCCGGCACCTGATAGGGAAATTTGATGTCGCATTCGCCCAGAGCCAGTTCATCTACATAGGGCTCACCCAGCGTCTGGCCGTTCACAGTGACCACACCGTCCTCGTCCAGTTCGATCACATCACCGGGCAGGCCGATGATGCGCTTGAGCAGAAGCTTGTTCTGCCAGTAAAATCCGCAAAGGTCGCCGGTCTTCATGTCGCTGCCCTTGACCAGCAGAATGATGTCCCGGTCCTGCAGAGTGGGGTTCATGCTGTCGCCGGAGACCTGCAGCACCGGCAGAAACAGGGTGGCCAGCAGCACGGCAACGGCCGCGACCACCAGCAGCGTGTAGACCGTGCTGCGCAGCACCCGCATATAACGGCTGCGGTAGGCCAGACGTTCGCGCTCTGCTTCCACCTCTGCTGTGGATGGAATGGGCGTGAACCTGATCTTTTGCTCTTTCATTTGGCACGCTCCTCCGGCAGGAATTCCGTGCTGTGATAGCCGTCCAGCAGTTCGCTGGCCCGGCGGTCAAAAGCGGCCCGGCGCTGCTGGATCTCCTGCTGCGTCCGGGCAAGCATTGCCTTGCAGTCCGCTTCGGTCTGGGCGCGCTTGCGTGCGGCGGCTTCCGTTTCCGCGTCGCACTGCTGCTGGGTGCGGGCCTTCAGGTTCGCAGCCTCGGTCTGTGCCTGTGCAAGGATCTGCTGGGCTTCGGCTTCCGCCTGAGCGCGCAGAGCGCTGGCAGCGGCATCGGTGTTTTTGTTTGCTGCGAGCACCGATGCAACGTATTCATCAGCCGCAGCCTGCGCCGCTTCAAACACCTTGTTCAGCTCCAGTGCAGCCTGCGCAATGGAACCTGCGTTTTCAATATGGATCTGCCGTTCCTGCAGCTGGGCAGACAGGGCAGCGTTTTCTGCCCGGAGCCGGTCCTCGCTCTGCTTGAGCGCCAGAATGATCTCGACTAATTCGGTGCGGCGCATGTGCCGCAGTTCACGGTCTGGCATAATGATCGATTTCTCCCGCAAAAAGTGGTCGGATTGGGCGAACGAAAACTTTCGACAAATACGAAAATTTTCGCACCACAAAACCACATTTGATATATCAGTTTTCGGCGTGAAAGCGCCAGTTTGATGAATGACCTTCCACCTTATATGTTAGCACAGTATGCGTAACAAAAGCGTAACAAGAATGCCTTTTCCGTGCATTTTTTTGCCAAAGCCAAAGAAAAATTGTTTCTTTTGATGTAAACGATTAAAATGCGTTAAAAACAAAAAGAACTGTCCCCACAACGGAGACAGTTCTTGAAAAACAGATGAAAATAGAAGCCGGATCAGAAGCTCTTCAGCAGATCGCCCAGAGTCAGGAAGGACTGGTAGATCACGTTGACATTGTTGATGATGGAGCTTGCACCGGAGAAGATGCGGGCAATGGCGTTGAACACCTTACCGACATTCAGGAAGCTGTTGTAAGCGTCGCGGGCACCACCGTCCAGATAGACCATTTCCTCTTCGCTGATGGAGGCATAGTTTGCGGGCAGTTTCATAGTAGACATGGAGATTTTCCTTTCTATTGATAAAATTGATACAGTGTGTGGAAAGACTTAAATAAAGGCAGCCACGGCCAGCGTGGTGATCAGAGCACCGGCTACCGTCAGAACGCTCAAAATCGGGCCGTCATCGTATTCCTGCGCGGTCTGTTCCGGCTGAGCGGGCGTGGATGTGCTGGTGGAAGTGGTGGCATTTTTCACGGTCCAGTGTGCGTACACAGTGGTATCACCGGTAAACACCGTAGAGGTGCTGATTTTTGTGCCGCCCACCGGCTCGGTATACCAGCCGTCAAAGGTGTAGCCTTCCAGCGCAGGCTGCGCGGGCAGGGCACTGAGTTTGCCGCTCAGATTGGTGGTGACTGCCACAGCGGAGCTGCTGCCGCCCATGGCATCCAAACCAATGGTGTAGACCTGCGAATCCTTGTCTTCTGCGGCAAAGGCAGAGGGCAGTGCACAGCAGAGCAGTGCAGCGCTGAGCAGACCGAGGACCAGTATTTTCAAGATCTTTTTCATATGACTCCTCGCTTTCCTGACGAATTGGGATGTGGTGCCTGCCGGGAACGGAAACACCAGAACAGACCTCGATGTCCCCGCCATGAGGCAGTAGACGAAAAAGCCGGGAAGAGGAGGTTTATTCAATCCTATATTTACCACATATAGTGTAACAAAAGCGCAACAAAATGGGCGTATTCTGTTGTTATGATGAAAAAATTGGTTTTTCACAAATTGCAGGCTGCAAAAGGCGGCACAGAGCCGCCGCAAAAGCGGAAAAGTGGAACCTTCCCCTTGTGGAAAAACAAAGAATATGGTATAATATCTTGCACGATGCGCCATCGCCAAGCGGTAAGGCAGGGGACTTTGACTCCCCCATCGTAGGTTCGACTCCTGCTGGCGCAACCAAAAGCCCCGTCATCCTGAAAAGGCTGACGGGGCTTTTTGCATCACTTTTCCACAAAATGCGGCTGAACGGTGCAAAGCTCAGCGGCGGCGGATCTTTCTGGTGGGCTTGCGACGGTTCCAGTTGTTCAAAAGGACCCACGCAAAGTAGATGATGATGGAAATAATACTCAATGTTATTACAACTTTGAGGTACAGACTGCCTAAGAACTCCTGAAAACGCGCCACAGTGAACAGCAGCGGGTTGCGGCTGACATCCTGCCCGGCGATCAGGTCCACCACGCCAATGGTCTCACCGGCAAGCTTCAGCTCCACGGTACCCACCACATCGCCCTGCTGGACAGGGGCACACACGGAATCCGGCAGGTGGAAATATTTCTGGGTCACGCTGCCGTCGCCGGTGGAAGGCAGCAGGGTCATCATGCTGTCGGCGGGATACAGCTGCAGGGAGCTGGTATCGGAGGAATACTTCACCGGGATCTCGGCCAGCGTAAGGTCGGTGTCCAGCGCGGCCTGAATGGAAAAGCTGTCGAACACCCAGTCCATCAGCTTCACGGTCTCGCACAGGGCCGGGCGACGGTTGGCGTAGCCGAAATCGTCGCAGGTGTCCGGGCTTTGCATCACGCAGAAAATATAGGTGGCACCATCCTTATTGGCCCATGAAACATAGCTCTGATTGCCACTGTCGCTTTTGAATGCGGTCACATCGCACATGCCGCCCTGCATGGCGCTGCGGTAGTATTTGCCGCCGCTGGATTTGCTCAGCGCGGCGTTCTGGCTGACCAGAACAGACGAAGAACGGTGTTTTTCTTTGGCGGGCATGGTAAAGCTGGGCGCACCGGAAACCTCCACAAAGGCATCAAAGCTCATCAGATAGCGCAGGATCAGGTACATATCCACGGCACAGGTCACGTTGCCGCTGTCGATGCCGCAGGCATCCGTCCATGTGCTGCCGGTGGTGCCGATGCGCTGGGACAGGGTGTTCATCTGGCTCACCCAGCCCGCGAGGTCGCCGCCGGAAAGGGCATAGGCAAGGCCCATGGCGGCTTCGTTGGCGTTGCGGGTCAGCATGGCGTACATGGCTTCGCGGTAGGTAAAGGTCTCGTTGGAGCGCATATCGGCGTTGTTCGTGTTATAAACGTAATCCGAGATGGCAAAGGGCATCTGGAAGGTGTCGTCTAGATGGTCGGCATAGTTGGTCAGCAGCAGGGCAATGGTCATATACTTTGTCAGACCACCGGCGGATACCTGCTTTGTGCTGTCCTTATCATAGACGATGATATTGGTATCGGTGTTAACGATATAGGCACTCTGTGCCTGCACCTGATAGACCGGGGTGGGGTCGAACATAGCCCCGGCGGGCAGCACAAGGCAGCTGAACAGGACAGCGAACGACAAAACCAGCGCAAAAATACGTTTCATGTGGACAATTCCTTTAAAAAGCGATAATATAAAACAACAGGCAGCACGGCACAAGCGCCGTGCGCCGGGTAAGAACGAGATCACAGCGGAAGGCTGTATTCTTTATAATAACAGGTTTGGCGGGGTGTGACAAGGCTTATTGTGCCGATTTCACATCCGGTCAGGGAGGACAGAAATGGTATATCTGACAGGGGACACCCACGGCGACATCGACCGCTTCAAGCACGGCAAGCTGCGCTGGCTGGGCAAACGGGATACCGTGGTGGTACTGGGCGACTTTGGCTTTGTGTGGGACGGCAGCAAGGAGGAACAGAAAAAGCTGGATTGGCTGCGCAAGCGCCCGTATACCCTGCTGTTTCTGGACGGCAGCCACGAAAACTACGACCTTTTAAAGCAGTATCCCACCGAGGAACGCTTTGGCGGGAAGGTGCAGGCACTGGGTGGCAATGTGTACCATGTGTGCCGCGGCAGTGTGCTGGAATTGGAGAACAAAAAATACCTGTGCTTTGGCGGTGCGGAAAGCCAGGATGTGGAGGATCGGGAACCCGGCGTGAACTGGTGGAGGGAAGAAATGCCTTCGGAGGAGGAATACGCCTTTTGTGAGGAGAACCTTGCAGCGTGCGATTACAAAGTGGATTATGTGCTGACCCACGATGCGCCAAGCAGATTTTTGGATTTTACCGCCCTTGCCAGCGGCGAGACCAACCAGCTGCACAGCTTTCTGGATAAAATTTTGTTGAAGCTGACCTACGACAAGTGGTTTTTTGGCTGCTACCATAAGGATACCCAGCTTTCCACCAAAAGCCGCTGCGTGTTCTGCGATGTGATAAGCATGGGCGAACGGCACGCAAAGCGTTCCGTTCGATAACAGGGGCCGCTGCACCAGCCGTGCAGCGGCTTTTGCATTTGCTGTTGCTTGTGCGCAAAAAACCTCCGGATCAGTTCATGGCTCCGGCTTTCTCGAACATCTGCTGCACCTGCTGTTCCAGCAGTGCGTGCTCCGGCGCTTCCAGCAGCGGGTCGTTGGCCAGCATGGCAACGGCTTCCGCCTGCGCAGCGTGCAGGGTGCGGGTGTCGTTCATCAGGTCGGCGATCTGCAGGGTGGGCAGGCCGTGCTGGCGGCTGCCGAAAAAGTCGCCGGGGCCGCGGGTCTCCAGATCGTACTGCGCCACCGCAAAGCCGTCCGTGGTGCTGCACAAAAATTTCAGCCGCTTTTGTACGTTTTCGCTTTGGTTGTCGCTGACAAGAAAGCACCAGCTCTCCGCTGCACCGCGTCCCACGCGGCCGCGCAGCTGATGCAGGGCGCTCAGACCGTAGCGCTCTGCGTTTTCGATCACCATTACGCTGGCATTGGGCACATCCACACCCACCTCAATGACGGTGGTGGACACCAGTGCGTCCAGCCGTCCGGCTTTGAAGTCCTCCATCACGGCAGCTTTCTCCTTGGGTTTGAGCTTGCCGTGCATCAGGCCTACCCGGCGCTCCGGCAGCAGGGCTTTGGCAATGCCCTCGTAGTAGCTCTTAACGGCGTTCAGCCCGCCATCCGGTGTGTCCTCGATGGCGGGGCAGACCAGATACACCTGCCGCCCGCGCCCGATCTCCTGATCGAGAAAATGGTAGAGGTCGTGCCGCTTTTTGCCGGTGATGCAGCGGGTCTTGACCGGTGTGCGGCCCGGCGGCAGCTCGTCCAGAATGGAGATGTCCAAATCGCCGTAGATGAGCAGGCCCAGCGTGCGGGGAATGGGCGTTGCGCTCATCACCAGCAGGTGCGGATTCGCGGCCTTTTCGGCCAGCATTCCGCGCTGCCGTACCCCAAAGCGGTGCTGCTCGTCGATCACGGCAAGACCCAGCCGGGCAAATTCTACGCCTTCGCTGAGGATGGCGTGGGTGCCCACCACAAGGTCGGCTTCGTCGTTCCGGATGGCGGCAAGGGTGGTGCGGCGTGCAGCGGCCTTCATGCCGCCGGTCAGCAGGGCCACCCGCATCCCGAAGGGGGCAAGCATCCGGTTCAGGCCTTCGGCGTGCTGGGTGGCCAGAATTTCTGTCGGGGCCAGCAGCGCGGCCTGATACCCCGCCCGGATGCAGGCCCAGATGGCGGCAGCCGCCACCAGCGTTTTGCCGCTGCCCACATCGCCCTGCAAAAGGCGGTTCATGGAAGTCTCGCCCGCCATGTCGGCCAGAATCTCGCTCACGGCCCGGCGCTGGGCTCCGGTGGGGGAAAAGGGCAGGCTGGCCCAGAACAGGGACGGGTCGGCAAGCTGCATGGGCGCACCGGTGGCAGCGGCACCCCGGTTTTTCATCCGGCCAATGCCCAGCTGCAAAACCAGAAGTTCTTCATAGATCAGCCGCCGCCGGGCTGCATAGGCCTGCTCTTCGGTGGCAGGGCAGTGGATGGCCCGCACGGCATCTGCCTTGGAGAGCAGACGGTATTTTGCCAGCATTTCCGGCGGAAGAGGGTCGGGTAGCAGCTCTGCATGGGGCAGTAGCTGCCGCACGCACTTGGCGATGGCATTGCTGGTCAGGCCCTCGGTCTGGGGGTAGACCGCTTCAAAGGGAGAAGCCTTGATCTGCTCGGCGGTGCGCACCTGCGGGTTGACCATCTGGCGGCGCAGCATCCCGCCGGTAACGATGCCTTGAAAATAGTATTCCTGCCCCAGCTGCAGCTTCTGGGCGGCATACGGATTATTGAACCATGTGATCTCCAGACTGGACACATCGTCCCCGGCAGTGATGCGCTCCATCCGCCGCCCGCCCGGCAGGATACGCCCGCCGGGTTTGGCGAACACCTCGGCCCTGACGACGCACTCCACATCGGTGGGCGCTTCGGCGATGGAATAGGGTTTGGTGAAGTCGATATATCTGCGCGGGTAGTGGCACAGCAGGTCGGCCAGCGTCACGATGCCCAGCTTCTCGAACCGCTCAGCGGTCTTGGGGCCAACGCCCTTCAGGTAGCGCACCGGCGTATCCGGGGTGAGGGTGGTATGGTTTTCGGCGGGCATGGTGTGTCAGCTCCTTTCCTGGATGCAATATAGCCATTGTAACACGGAGCGGCAGCGGATGCAAATGGCCCAAAAAGGAAAAACCGGCAGGACCTTTGCCTTTGGGCAGGAACTGTGGTACACTCGGAAGAAAAAGAGGAGAGAATATTTATGGAGATCCGTAAGGGGACCTTAAAGGACTTGGAGGCCATTGCAGCGGTGGAGGCGGCCTGCTTCCCGGCGGCAGAGGCGGCTACGGCAGAGGAGTTTGCCGGGCGGCTGCAGCAGTACGGCGATCATTTTTGGCTGCTGTGGGAGGGGGAAAGGCTGCTGGCCTTTGTGGACGGCTTTTGCACCGACTGGCCGGACCTGACCGATGAGATGTACGCCGATGCCTCCCTCCACCGGGAGAATGGTGCCTGGCAGATGATCTTTGGGGTAAACACCATCCCGGCCTGCCGCAGACAGGGGTACGCCGGGCAGCTGCTGCAGCAGGCCATTGCCGACGCCCGGGCCCAAGGCCGGAAGGGGCTGGTACTGACCTGCAAGGAGGCCCTGGTGCACTACTATGCAAAGTTCGGCTTTGTGAACGAGGGCGTTTCCGGCTCCACCCACGGGGGCGTGGTGTGGTACCAGATGCGGCTGAAGTTCTGAGGGGGGACGATCTGGAATGGCCTACGCCTTGCTCCGGCCGTATTCAGCGGAAGAATAATTTTTAAGAGAGCAATGCCGGAGCTTCCGCGGACGCTCCGGCATTGCATTTTCACTGGAGGGGGCGTAAAGGTAGACGGCATTTGCAGTGCCGCTTTCTGCGAAAGTGCGGCACTGCGGCAGACTTTTCGGCTTAACTGCAAAGTGACCGGTTTCGCCAGAGGCTCTCCCTTTGAGGAAAGACTTCCCCCGCTCCGGGGGAAGATGTCACCGCAGGTGACAAAAGGGGGAGTCTGTCACCGTAGGTGACGGAGAGGGCGAGGAGGCTGATAGGGAACAACGCAAAACAAAAAAATCCCGGAAGCCGAAGCTTCCGGGAATCTTTTGGAGGTGACGACCAGATTTGAACTGGTGGATGAGGGTTTTGCAGACCCTTGCCTTACCACTTGGCCACGTCACCATATTTGGAGTGAATATTTCCACTCCATTTGGAGCGGCCGACGAGGCTCGAACTCGCTACCTCCACCTTGGCAAGGTGGCGCT
>OGRF01001030.1_pt1 | contig 20560 bp, 18 predicted proteins | sample 1553381 | NCBI WGS metagenome assembly OGRF01 (sample SAMEA2580060, study PRJEB22360) | human gut metagenome | biome: human gut; feature: human-associated habitat; material: faeces | place: Denmark | collected 2008/2010
GTCATTCGAAACCGGTATGACCGCTAGGGGTGCACCGAATTAGCCGTCAATTGCATATAAAGTGGTTTCTAAACATAGAACATATGAAGAAGCGTTAAATGTTGCAGAGAAAAAGAACAATTGTAAAATAGAAAAAATTTTTCATTGGATAAGCGGTATTTTTGTAAAGATTATCTTTAGATTTCCACATGTTTTTTTGATGAATCTTATATTGATAGTATCTATTATATTTCTGTATAAAAACTTATGATTATAAAACAGTTCTTTAAAAGTTGAACTTCAGATTAAACCGAACATAACAAAGAATTATGGCAAGGTAAACTACTCGGATTTTTAATGATTTAAAAGCAATAGAATGTGTAATGATCATTACTGAAGTTAACCGTTTATTCGAAATAAAGATAACGACTCTTATGTTAGTAGTTCGTGGTGTTGTTCAAGTTTTAGACTTGAACGTTGTATCGGCTGCGGGTATTGGTCATATCATTCTGGGTGTTTCATTAGTTATGATTTTATTGGAAATAAAAAGAGCGTTTAAGCTCTTTTAGTTTGCCTCTAACATGTCGGCTAGGGAAGTGTCTTGTACAAATGTATTTGTGTTATTCATAAATAATACATCTGTGATTAAATCGTCTTTAATCAGTCTTGTGTAGTCTTCAAAGTAATATCTTGCATCTATAACTGTAATTGAATTAAATTGTGGAATCAAGAATGGAATTAAACTATTCGCGTAGGAGTCTTTGATCAATAGCAGGTGTCTTTTTGAGTTGTTGTCTACATTGATGTGGAATAGGGCTTTGTTGCCTCCCATAAAGACTGTGTATTGGTCTTTTGTTTCTAGTGCGTCTGAGTGATAGATGGTTCTTGATTTTTTATTTGTGGATTCGTCTGTGATAACGTAATCGCATTTATCTTTTGGTACGTAGATATCGATTTCGTCTTTGATGTTTACACTTCCGGTTTTGTTGGCGAGTGTTCCTTCAAAGCTTGTCGTGACTGGATATATTGTATAGTCGGATTGTTTGGTTGTTTCAAGATTGAATGCTTTGGCTATGTCTTGATAGGCATAGTAGGATGCAAGGCTTGTCCAATGGTGGTCCGTTTTATAATATAAGTATTCGTCTTTGTGTTTTTTTAATGTATTTCGCAAATCTATTTTTACAATGGAATCATCCAGTTTACTATAGATATTGTCTATTTGTTTATCTTGGTTTAGGGTAACTGCATATTTTGGCAGGTACTCTTTTTTTATACTTACCGCATTTGGAACTGTCACAAATCCTACGTTGAGTTCTGGATTGTTTTGTTTAAATGTGTTTATGGCGCTTAGATTTCTTTCGAGTTGTTCCTTGTTTGGCTCGGCTGTTTTTTCTATAAGGCCTTGTTTAGTAAGGAATACGTCTTGTATTTCTTTTGCACCAAATGTTTTTTGAATCAAGTATTTAATATGTATGTTTTGATCTCTACATACGAATTGATCAGAGAACCATGTATTTAAGTCTTTTGTGTATTGTCCTGATAATACGTGTTCTGTATTCCATGATGGAAAGGTTTGTAGGGGCCTATTTTCTGTTTCGGATTGTTTATGGTCAGGAATGATGATGTTTACTGTCATTGTTGCTATTGCTGCTACACTAACAACTTTGGCTAGGCTGCTTGCCATAATGCTTGAATATTTATGTTTCATGTTAGACCTCCTTTTCTAGAATGCGAAGTATAGGAAGGAATGGTATGTTCCTCCTACAATAAATGCGATGCATACAATGATTAGAATCATGTAGATTGTCCATGTTGTGTATACGGCTTTCATTTTGTATTGGTTGTATACAAAGATTTGAATTTTGTCATAGACTTTTGTACTGAGTAGAATGGCGAGTGCGAATAATATGAAATAGGATTTCAACATAAACTTAGCTTGGTTATTTGCGAATGTTGTTGCGCCTATACCTATCATTTTTCCAAGCGTTGTAAATGCAGTTGTGATATTTGGACTCATAAAGAATACCCATCCAATCAATACGACGAGTAATGTATAGATGTGAGATATTGGTTTTGGAAGTTTTTCGAGTTTTTCTCTTAAATAGAATTTTTCTAGGAGTAAAAGACATCCATAATAGAGTCCCCATAGAATGAATGTCCAGTTAGCACCGTGCCAGAGTCCTGTGCAGAACCATACGATAAAGATGTTTCTTATGTATGTGTTTTTGTCTACGCGATTTCCGCCTAATGGAATGTATAGATAATCTCTAAACCATTGGGATAGGGAGATGTGCCATTTTCTCCAGAAGTCTTGTACAGATGTGGCTGTGTATGGATGGTCGAAGTTTGGTTTGAAATCAAAGCCAAAGAATCTTGAGAGTCCGATGGCCATGTCTGAATAGCCGGAGAAGTCAAAATAGATTTGTAGCATATAGGAAATGGCTAATAGCCATACGCCTAGAGTGGAAGTGTTATTTTGAAGTATGGAGTAGACATAAGATAATTGGTCGGCTAATAGTACTTTTTTTATTAAGCCTTTACTGAATAGAACCATGCCAGATGCGTATTGTGCTTTTGAGAGGGTTCTATTTGTTAATTGGTCTTCCATTTCGTGGTAGGAAACAATGGGTCCCATACTGATTTTTCCAAAGAAACTTACATAGAGTGTGAAGAGTATAATGCTTTTTTGTGGTTTACTTTTACCGTTATATACATCGAATATGTATGAGAGTTCACTGAATGTAAAAAAGGATAGTCCTACGGGTAAAGCTATTTTAAGATTGGATTGTATGTGGAGTATGTCCATTAAAAATCCTGTATATTTATAGAAGCCAAGAATGAATAGGTTAACAACTACGGATACTATGAGTAGTATTTTTTTAGTTTTTTCATCATCTTGTGCTTCAAGTTCAAATGCCGTGAAGTAGTTCCATAGAATGGATAGTATTAATAGTACGACATAGATTGGGTTGGACCATGCATAAAAGAGTAGGCTGAATACTACTAATAGAATGTTTTGTAGTTTTATGTTTTTGATTTGTTTTGTGAGTAGAACACTAATGGGTAGGAAACAAAATAAAAAAATTAAATCTGTGAATACCATATTTTATTCCCCCTCACTTACTACTTTTTTGAATTGATCATTCATTGTGTTTGCATCTTTTTTTACTGCATATAAGCCATAGTTTCCATGGATATCAATAATAGCGTTTTTTAATAGTTCGGCTTGTTGTGGTGCATAGCCTTCAAAGATGCCTTTTTGATTTTTAACTCTTTTTTCAATGGTTTCTTTAAATGGTTCTTGTTGAGAATGGTCTTTAAATTTCACTAAAACAAACTCACTGGCACTCATGGCGTCGTCGGATTTGTAGTAGATAACACTTTCATATTGTGATGGATCTAAGTCTAGAAATCGTTTCATACTTAAATTATCTTGTTGGCTAAGTCCATCAAGATTGATGTTTTCTATGGTTTTACTTTGTACTTCTTCCATAGTTTTCGTACTGTCTTTGTCGTATGAGAAATTTGTGGATAGTAAAATAATGAATCCGATGAGAACGAATCCTTTTAAAATGGTGAATATATATTTTTTCATAATCTCTATGCCCCTTATAATTTGATTGTGATTACTTCAATTGTATCATAAATTCTATGATATAATCTGATTAAAGGGGATATAAACATGAAAAAATTTGGGATTATCGGATTGGTTGTATGTATTTGTTTACTTACGGGTTGTGAAAGTCATAATGAGGGTATTTCTTATATTAAGAAACAGGAGAGTTTGGATACGAAAGAATTGTCTAAGCATTTAACGAATAAGCGTATTGAAGAAAAGCTTTCTTTGGTACGTGAAGGAAAGTTGGATGTATTTTCTATGTTTGAAGATTATGCCATTTATGGAGATTCTCGCGTATATGGATTTGCGTCTTATGGGTATTTGCCCTGGAATCGTGTGTTTGCGGATGCAGGAAACACGATTTTGAATATTTCGGATTATAGTGAAGCATTAAAAGAAATCAATCCTTCTAATATTTATTTCTCCTATGGAGTGAATGATATGGGATTGGATTTAAAGACAGAAAATGGAACGTATGGGGATTTGTATGAAGAAAAAGTAAAGGGTGTTTTAGAGATTTGTCCCAATGCGAATATATTTATTAATTCTATTGTTTGTCCTACACCGGCTGCGGTTGAAGAACATTCTGCATGGTCTAAAACGGATGATTTTAATAGTCAAATACAAGAGATGTGTAAAAGAAATGGTTGGAATTATGTAGATATTTCAGATATCACAAATCATGGTGAGGATAAGTATTATCAAGAGGATGGAGTCCATTATATTCAGGATTTGTATCCAGTATGGGCTGAAAGAATGATTAATGAAACAATTAAAGTTATTGGATAGAAAGTTTAAAGAAAGACATATATCAAATTCACTTTTTTACTTTTTGATGTAAATATATTTTATAGAAACATCTGACAGTTAATAAAAGGTGATTGTGTGAGTGTATAATAATTTATTATTGCTGTATAAAAAAGAATATGGATACTATGGAAGTTTTTGATTATGGAATTAATGTATAGGAATTGATGATATGATTTTACTTTAACTTAGACTGTATCTTAGTCTGTATATAGTAACTGTGTCTCAAAAGGATGGGCTAGTATTATGGTATTGGAGCTAACTATATGAAAATAAGAATGTATGAGTGTTGTTTTGGAGATTGTTTTAGATTAGTAAAAAAAGGTCATAAAGATTTATTTGTTGATTTTGGTATACATGAATATACTTGTTCAAAAAGTGAAAGAGAGAAAAGATTTAATAATATTATAAACGATATGGGTGATGAAAAAGACCAAAAAGAGTTTTTGTTAACACATTATCATTCTGATCACTTTAATGGCGTATTGCACATGGTAAAATATAGTAAACACAAATTTTCAGATGTATATATACCAGATATATGGAATATTGAATATAGTGTACATGCATTTGCTTTATTGTTATTTAAGGATGTTTTAAATAATGATAAAATCGAAAATAATTTAACAATTATTGATTTTTTAGAGTCTATCTGCACAACTAATGGTAATATTCATTTCGTTAAAAGAGGAAGCATATTCCATGATAAGCAATTTATTGTGTTATGGCCTACACAAGATTTTATAGATAAAAAGATAAAACATTTGTATGATGATTTAGCTGAAAAATTTGGTGGCAATTTAAATAAGATTAATGAATTAGCTTATAGATTGATTGAGATTATGTCTAATTATCAAAAACAAACTGAACAAAATCATACGTCATTGCTTAATGAAGTCAAAGAAGATTTTTTACTTTTAAAAACAGAGTTTGATTCTAAATATTCAACAAATCAATCAAAAAACATTTCTCGGAAATTGAATGAACTTGGAAATCAAATAAGTATAGTTTTTCAAAATTATACAAAAGATAGAAACGTTCTATTTACAGGTGACTTTGGCATGAAAAGAAACTGGAATTATATTGAAAAGAATAAAGACGGTAATGTTAATATGCATAATGAATATGAAGTAATCAAGGTACCACATCATGGAACAAAGCGTTATTACCATTCATTTTATGGAAAAACGAACGAATGCTCGACACTTATGATACCAAATGGCAATAACAGAAAAAGTTGGTGTATTGACACACAATATGTATCAGACTCGCATAGTCTAAAATATAAAACCATTTGTGGCTGTTCTAACAAATGTAGCGTACCAATGTGTGTAAATTGTAGGAATATAAAAAAATATTCTTTTTTAGATATATAGTTATTTTAATAAGTCTCTGAGGTGGAGGATGGACATTGTTCAACCGTTTTGTTAGGAGGAATTCTCAATGTCGTTCTTTTTATATAAAAAAAAGTAATGGTGAAATATTTCATATTATGAATACTTCATTTATAGTGAATATATTTATAACATTAACCGCTAATTAGTTATTGGCGTCTTGACATATTTTTTGTAAGCAATTGTGAGTGTAGAATTGGTGGTTGAACTTAGAATGATACTCTGTCTATGAAAAAATACTTAGGAATGTGGTATGGATGATTATGTCGATATTAGTGCGATTCTATAGCTGCATTTAATAAAATTTTTAATATATCCATTTTTTTAGTGAAGTGTTAAATAAATTAAGAAAAGAAATATAGACATTATTATTGTAAAGTAGCTTTACATATTTTACTTGTTTTGTGCGAATTGTAAATATTATTATATGTATTATTAAATTATATACAGTATTGGCAATGATTTGGGGAGTGTTTTATCGTGAGCTTACAAAGATTAATGATTATACTGGTTTGACAACTTTGCCCGTTGCTCATGCGCGTTATTTTGTCTTTGGCACGATGTTCTTTTTGCTTTTAGGTGTGGTTTCTACTTGTGGTCATTTTAAATCAAATCGTCAGTGTTGCTATATGATGCCTGACTAAATTTAACGGCTATTATGTTAGTGGTTCGTGGTATTGTCCAATTTTTAGATTTGATTGTAGTATCTGCTGCTATTTCTGGTATTGCAGGTATTGACCATCTTTTATTTGACATTATCACATAATCTTAATATACCCCTTATATAAAGTTGATATAAATGGAATTTATTTTGACTTCTCAACTTTTTTTGTTTCAACACCTTGATTATGGTATACTCTTTAACGTAGAGAAATTCTCTACAAAAATAGGAGAGTGTTTTTATGTATTCGAAATATGGAAAGCGAACGATTGATTTTCTTTTGAGTTTGGCTGGAATCATAATCTTATCTCCACTATTGATTGTATTAATGGTTTTAATTAAGGTGACTTCTCCGGGGCCTGTGTTTTTTAAGCAGAAGCGTGTGGGAATTCATAAGTCTTATTTTAATATTTTAAAGTTTAGAACAATGCGTATTGATACACCGAAAGACATGCCTACGCATTTATTGGAAAATCCAGATCAATATATTACGAGTATTGGTAAATTTTTGAGAAAGACGTCTTTGGATGAGCTTCCACAGTTGTTTAATATATTCAAGGGGGAAATGGCAATTGTGGGTCCAAGACCTGCTCTATGGAATCAATATGATTTAATTGAATTGAGAGATCATTATGGCGCTAATGATGTACTTCCTGGTCTTACTGGTTGGGCTCAGGTAAATGGTCGTGATGAGTTGGAAATAGATGTTAAGGCTAAGCTTGATGGAGAGTATTGTAAGAATTTAAGTTTTTCTTTTGATGTGAAATGTTTTTTTATGACAATCTTTTCCGTGTTAAAACATGATGGGGTTGTCGAAGGTGGTACGGGAAGTATCCATAATAAAGATAATAATAACTAGGGGATAGTTATAAGGTCTTCGTTTATATCATATTTAGGTTGAGGGGTTTTTGTATGGTCGTAGCATTAGTATATGCGTTTGATACATGTTTGGATCGTATTCATTTATTGAAGAAATACTACACTTCTAAGGGGTTTGATGTTGTGAGTGTGACTTCAAATTTTTCGCATAGAAAAAAAGCGGTTTATCAAGCTGAAGCTGATGTTGTGATTCCTGTTCGAGAGTATCATAAGAATCTTTCTGCGGACAGAATCTTGTCTCATATTGAGTTTTCCAAAAAGGCAAGAAAGGCTATGGAGGACATTCAACCAGATTTAATTCATTGTATTATTCCGTGTAATACGCTTGTAAAAGAAATGGCGAAATATAAAAAGAAACATCATAATGTTAAAGTAATGTATGACATTATTGATTTATGGCCAGAATCCATGCCGATTGATCGATATAAGGGATTATTGCCTTTTAAAATATGGAAGAATAATCGTGATAAGTATTTATCAAGTGGGGATGTTGTTTTCTGTGAATGTGAATTGTTTAAGAAATATGTACATTGTGGAAATGTTCTATATTGGGCAATTGATAGAGAGTGTTTGCCAATGAATCCGTATTTAAGTGAGAATGAGTTGCAGTTCTGTTACTTGGGTTCTATAAATAATATTATAGACATTCCTAGAATCACTGCTTTTTTAAGGGAGTGCAGTACTCATAAAAAGTGTACGTTGCATATTATTGGTGATGGTGAAAATAAAGAATATTTCATTCAAGAGGTATTATGTGTAGGAGTCAATGTAGTTGACCATAAGGAAGTATACGATTTTCAACGCAAACAAGAAGTGTTTGATCAGTGTAATTATGGCTTTAATGTCATGAAGTCGAGTGTGGTAGTTGGGTTGACTATGAAATCACTAGACTATATGTGTGCGGGACTTCCTATCATAAATACAATTAAGGGGGACACAAAAGATTTTTGTGAAGAATGGGATATTGGTTTCAATTTGAAAAAGTCGAATATAAAAGAAGTGGCAGAAAGGGTTTGTTCGGAAAGTATGGATGTGCAGCTTCAAAGAAGAAAGAATATTCAGAATTTGTATAATACATACTTTACGACAAAGAAATTTAATGCCACATTAGATGAGGCTTTGAATCGAATTTTTTAGAAAGCTAGGTGATTAAGAATGATTTCAGTCGCAATGACTACGTATAATGGTGAAAAGTTTGTTTGCGAACAAATAGAATCCATTCTTAATCAATCTATGAAAGTAGATGAAATCATTGTCTGTGATGATGGATCGAGCGATTCAACTATAGAATTATTAAAAAAATACCCAGTTAAGGTAGTACAAAATGATGTGAATCTAGGGTATCGTCTTAACTTTAAAAAAGCTATGGAATTATGTAGTGGGGATTATGTTTTTTTGTGTGACCAAGACGACATTTGGTTACCTACTAAAGTGGAAGAAATGATGCGTACGATGAAAACTCATTCGAATATGCATGTATTATCTTCTTCTTTTATTTATATTGATGATAAGAATCAGCAAATTCAAATGAAACTGGATAAGAGTCGATCCAATAATAATTTATATTGTCGTCCTGTTGAAAAAGATAGTTTATATCGAGTGGATTTCTTGGATTATCTTGCCATGAACTATTTTCAAGGCTGTTCACTTCTATTGGATAAGTGGATTAAGAATTTAGTTTTAGAACATTACTCTACAGATATTGAACATGACTATTTAATTAATAGTATTGCGGCTAGTTATAGTAGTATGTACTTTTATAATAAGCCATTGTTTCAGTATCGTTTGCACGAAAAGAATTCTATTGGTGCACAATATGATACGCAAACAAAAGAAGAACATTTGCAAAGCGCAAATACATTAAAGATTCGTACACAGAATGCTCATAATGCGTTAAATGTTTTAAATATAATTCGATTGGCAAATTCGGATTATTATCAAGAGAATCAAGAAGAGTTTAATCATATGAGTGCTTTTTTCAACCAACATATTCAAGCATTGGAAAATAAGAAGTTTTTTAAGTTGTTGTGTCAAAATACAAGTCCTTACTATTCACTTATTAAAACAAAGAAGGCAAGAGTTATGGACTTATTGTATGTACTGAAAGAAAAGGTGATTCGATGATTTCAGTTGCGATGGCTACATTTAATGGCGAAACATATATTCAAGAACAGTTGGATTCTATTTATAATCAAACACGCAAAGTGGATGAAATTATTATTGTAGATGATTGTTCAAATGATTTAACTGTTCAAGTTGTTGAGCAATATATTTTATCTCATAAAGATATAGATATTAAGTTATACAAGAATGAAGAAAATCTTGGGTATAAAAAGAATTTCAAAAAAGCAATTTCATTATGTCATGGAGATTATGTTTTCTTAAGTGATCAAGATGATATTTGGAAATTCAATAAAGTAGAAGATATGATTTCTGTTATGGAAAAGAACTCGAATATTTCAGTCCTAGCTTCTTCTTTTGAATTTATAGATCAAAAGGGAGATGTTTTTACGGTTCCTTTAGATTCTAGAATGTCCAATAATAATCTTCTAATGAAGAAGGTTAAAACAAATGAAATAGTACCCATCAGTTTTTATGAATTATCGATTCGTAATAGTTTTCAGGGCTGTGCCTTATGTTTAACTAAGAAATTATGTGCTCGTTTTCTAGAATGTTTTACAGAAGAGTTAGTACATGATTGGTTGATTGTATTATTGGCAAGTGAAACGAATTCCATGTATTTTTATAATGCACCCTTATTTCAATATAGGATACATGATAAAAATGCGATTGGATTAAAAGATGTTACGACATCAAGCACAGTTAAGGATGCTTTATATGCACGTATAGCATTTTGTGAATCTGCTTTATATGTGATGCATGTGTTAAGAAAAGTGGATTGTGATTTTGAGAAGAATGTTACGGATTTTGATCGGTATTCTGATTTTTGTGAGAAACACATTCAATACTTGAAAAAAGGTAGTTTTTTCAGAGTGTTATTTCAAAATTTCAGTTCGTATTATAAAGTGATTAAAACACCAAGAGCACGTGTAATGGATTTGGTATTTTGTTTAAAACAAGGAATAAGAAGGTAGATATGAAAATTTCATTAGTTATAGTGGCATATAAAAATGGAAATATTTTGTTGGATTGTTTAAATTCAATTGAAAAGTACAATGATTTAAAAGATGAATTAGAAGTCATTGTAGTGGATAATAGTCCTGTCAATGAAAGAGTAGAGTCATTTGTGAAGCAGTCTAATATACAAAATATTCAATATATACCTTCCGACAATAAAGGTTTTGGTGCTGGTAATAATGTGGGTGCCAAGGTTAGTCAGGGAGAGGTAATAGGTTTTGTAAATCCAGATATAGTGTTGGTTGAACCGATTTTCAAACAAATCTATTCAGATTTTAAAAAGAATTCAAATTTAGCGATTGAAGGCATTCGATTGTTGAAGAAGGACTTGAGTCCAGGGTACTCCTTTTATTTTGAGTACAATACAAAAGTATGGCGTAATTGGACAATTAAATTATGGAATAAACTGGGGCGGTTTAATGAGAAGAACATGTTTATAACAGGGGCAAACTTATTTGTAAGAAAAGATATGTTTATGAATGTGGGCATGTTTGATGAGAATATATTTATGTACTTTGAAGAATCTGATTTAACAAGTCGTATTAAAAGTAAATATCCTCATGCAGAAGTGAAATTCAATAAAGGGTTAAAAATGATTCATTTAGAGGGCGGATGTACAGACGCATCTAAAGAGCGTATTAAAATGAGTTGGGATTCAATGATTTATTATGGGAAAAAGATCATTTGAATTATAAGAAAAAGGTACGTTTTGAATATGGTTATTATAAATTTAAGAAATGTATTTTTAGTTTGATCAGTCAATCAAAGAAAAAGGAATATACAGAATTGCTTGAATTTTTAAAACAAAATTATCCAGAATATTTATAGAATTTATGGATTGTGGTAGAATACGATATGTTTATAAAGGAGATCTTGCATGGAAAAGAATACAACGAGCTTAATATATAGAATATTTGCAGCACTTTTATCAATTGTACTTTTGGTTTTGTCAGGCTTTGCGGCTTACCAAATTGTGACATTAAATGTATTGCCTAGTAAATTATTATTACCAGTCATTTTAATGATTGTGATTTTAAATACGATTTTAATTTTATTAATGAATTTTGCGACACATGCGATTTGGACAAAAGTGATTAGTGTAATTTTAGTAATTCTAGTAGGATGTACTATGGGATTTGGAAATGTATATTTATATGAGACATATAGCACACTAACATCTGTTACGGGTGCTGAAAAGGGATCTATTAAAAATACAATTTCTGTTATTACCAAAACGGATCATGATGAAGAAATTCAGAGTTTAAAAAGTGAAAAGATTGGCGTATTAAGAAATATTGATTCTGTGGGAACAAAGAAGTGCCAGAAGAAATTAGAAAAATATTCTTTTTCATACAAAAAATATGATAACTTGCAAGCATTAGTAAAAGCACTATATGAAGATGAAGTGCAGGCTATTGTGATGAATGAAATTTATCGCGCAAACGTAGAGGAAATGGAAGAGTATAGTGGTTTTTCAAATGAAACAAAAGCGATTTATCAAGCTGTGTATTATACAAATAACAAAAATGATGCATTAGTTGTTGATGATATCACCAAGAACCCATTTACAATCTTTGTCAGTGGTAATGACACATATGGAGATATTGATGAATTATCAAGAAGTGATGTGGATATGATTGTTACGGTAAATCCAACTACGTCAACTGTATTGATGGTAAATATTCCTAGAGATTATTATGTTCAAACTTCATATGGTAATGATAAATTAACACATACGGGTATGTATGGTATTGAAGAAACGAAACAAACGGTAGAAAACTTATTAGGTATTGATATCAACTATACATTTAGAGTGAACTTCTCAAGTGCAGAAGATATAGTAGATGCATTGGATGGTGTTGATATTGAAGTGCCTGAAGGAATGGCTGTAGAAAGATTAAATGCGGATTGGGCATTGGAAGGTGTTCATGAAGGATGGAATCACTTAAATGGTGCTAGAGCTCTAGCTTATGCTCGTGAAAGACATGCCTATGTAGATGGTGATATTCAGCGTGCAAAGAATCAGCAGCAAGTATTGGAAGCTATTATTAAAAAGGCAGCTTCTTCAAAGATTCTGACAAACTACACAAAGTTATTAAAATCATTCAAAAATGCGTTTGATACAAATATGTCAACCAATGAAATCACAGCATTACTTCAATATGAATTGCAGGCTATGCCAAATTGGAAATTCCAAAACTATGTATTAAGAGGTACAAATAGTTCAGCGGTTTGTGCATCTATGGCTCAAGAGCTTTCGGTTGTCATGCCAGAAGATTATTGTGTTAGTATTGCTCGTCAAAAGATTGAAGCTGTACTTGATGGAAAATCAGCGAATAAGATCAAAGATGAATATGATACAGGTGCAGCTGGTGTGGCTGAAGGATATATTGAGCAGGAAAATGCTCAGGCTCAAGGAAGTGTATATTATGATTATTCACAAAACTATGATTATGGATATACAGATCAAGAACAGTATGAAGAACCTTCTATAAATGAAGAACCATTACCTGAAGATGGTGAATAGTCATGAAACCAACGATTGTTGTATCGGGTATTAACTTATTTCAAGGTGGCACGTTAACGGTTTATTACAATTTTTGTGATGAAATTATTGAATCCAAATTATATGAAAAATATCATTTCATATTATTTGTACATAAGGTATCGTTGTTTGAAAAATACCAATCTTATTTTGAAATTATTGAACTTCCTGAATCACGTAAAAGCTGGTTTAAAAGAATGTATTATGAGTATTTGTACTTTAAAAAATATTCGAAAGACAAAGATATCTATTTATGGATTTCAATTCATGACATGACTCCAAAAGTACATGCGAAACATCAAGTTACATATTTCCATAATCCAACATTTGCGTATAAAGCGGGATGGAAAGATTTTAAATACAATAAGAAAGTATTCTTGTTTTCTCTATTCTATAAATATTTGTATAAAATCAATGTACATGCCAATGATTATGTCATTGTTCAACAAGACTGGATTGCCAGTTCCATGCAGAAGCTATTGAATATGGATTTGAATCATATTTGTGTAATGCGTGCTGAACATGGGATTGATACAAGTAAATATCAAAATATTGAAAAGATTCAACCATATACTTTCTTTTTTCCAAGTGTGAGTCGTCATTTCAAGAATTTTGAAATTATTTGTGAAGCTACAAAAAGATTAAATCGTGAAATCAATCAAGACTTATATCAAGTTGTGCTTACAATTGATGGATCTGAAGATACATACGCAAAAGATGTTGTGAATCAGTACAATTCTGTTTCGAACATTCATTTTACTGGATTATTATCATTAGATGATGTATTTGCGTATTATAAGAAATCCAGTTGTTTAATTTTTCCTTCAAAGCTTGAAACTTGGGGGTTACCAATAAGTGAAGCGAAGGAATTTGATTTACCCATGATTGTGGCTGATTTACCATATGCTCATGAAACTGTAGGAACATATGATGGTGTTTGTTTCTTTGATGTGAATGATGCAGACGATTTAAAAGTAAAGATGAAAAAGGCTATATTGAAAGAAGATGTTTTCAGTTTAGCAACGTATAAGAACACAAGCCCGAATGTTTGTAAATCATGGAATGAAGTAATTACAAAGCTATAAAAAGGACTTTTGTTCTTTTTTTGATGTGAATATGCTAAAATAGGAATGTTTGAGAGGTAATCCAATGGATAAGACAAATGCGATAGAAGTACGTAATATGTCGAAGCAGTTCAAGGTTGAATATGATAAGGCAAATACGTTAAAGACAAAATTAATATTTTGGAATCGAAAAAAGCCTGAGTTTCATCAGGTGTTAAACAATATAAATTTAAATATTAAAAAAGGGGAAACTGTAGCCTTAATTGGTGTGAATGGTTCTGGTAAATCAACTTTATTAAAGTTGATGACTAAAATTATTTATCCAACAAAAGGAACAATTGAAACGGATGGAAAGTTAACTTCATTGCTTGAGTTAGGGGCTGGGTTCCACCCAGATTTTACCGGTCGTGAAAATATTTATTTCAATGCATCTATTTTTGGCTTAACTAGAAAAGAAATCGATGCTCGTATTGATGACATTATTGAGTTTAGTGAATTAGGTGAATTTATTGATAATCCAATTCGTACGTATTCTTCAGGTATGTATATGCGTTTAGCTTTCTCTGTAGCCATTAATGTAGATGCTGAAATCTTATTGATTGATGAAATTTTAGCTGTAGGAGATCAACACTTCCAAGAAAAGTGCTATAACAAATTAAGAGAATTGCGTGATTCAAATAAAACAATTGTGATTGTTACACACAGTTTGGAAATTGTAAAAGACTTGTGTACTCGTGTTATCTGGATTTATAAGGGACAACTTCGTTTAGATGGAGATCCTACTTATGTTGTTGATGAGTATTTAGAACAAGTGGCACAAGACCATAAGCAGGAAAGACAAAAGAATATTGAGAGTGGTAAACAAAAAAGTAAGGCTGTTGTTTATATTGATAGTCCTAGAGATATTTCAAAAGTGGATGCAACAGATAACCAACACTTGTTTAAGGGATGGCAAATCTCAGATTCAGATGATGCCACAATTCATTTCTATTTAGATGGAAATCCTATGGATATTAAAGTGGATCGTACATACAGAAAAGATGTATATGATGCATACTTTGATCATTATGTTGGATTTATGGATGTGAATCATATTGGATGGCAATTCCAGTATGATTTAACAACCTTAGAAAAAGGTAAACATAAATTTAAAGTTGAGTGTAAAGAGAAAGAATGTATTTTGGCCTCAAAAGAAATTGAGTTTGAAAATGTATAGAAGGTGATGGCGTATGAGTATATTTAAAAATCTTTATAATTATCGAGAGTTATTAAAAACGAATGTTAAAAAGGATATTCGTGGTAGATACAAAGGATCTTTTTTAGGAATCTTGTGGTCATTTTTAAATCCATTGTTACAAGTTGTAGTATATTGGATTGTATTTCCATACTTGTTTGGTCGTGGAGTAACTGGTGAAAATTACTTAATTTATTTGATTACAGGTATTATTCCATGGACATTCTTTATGACATCCGTAAATATGGGAACTAGTTCAATTAAGGCAAATGGGGGAATTATTAAAAAAGTATATTTCCCAAGAGAAATCATTCCGTTATCACAAGTTCTTAGTGGAATTGTAAACTTTTTGATTTCATGCTTAATTATCATTATTTTCTGTATTGGAACAGGTACAGGACTTAGCTATCATGTTATTGCGGTATTCCCAATTCTTATCGTTCAATCTTTACTAACATTAGGTATTATATTGATTTTAAGTGCAGTCGATGTATATGTACAAGATATTGAGAATATTGTAGCCTTCATTTTAAATATGTTGATGTATGGAACTCCAATTATTTATCACTTAAGCCAATTCTCTGCAGCAAGTGCAGGTATTCTATATACACTAATAACAATCAACCCGTTGACAACCATTATTGGTTCTTATCGTAATGCGTTTATGTATCATCAATGGCCTGATTTTAAAGCTTTAGGTTTAGTATTTGTCTTTTCATTGGTTGTTTTAGGTATTGGATACATGATTTTCAAAAAGTTGGAAAAAGGGTTTGCGGAAGAATTGTAGGTGTTAATATGACTTTGAAATACAGAATTGAAAGATTTGAGTTTCATGATTTAAAAACGAAACAGTTTATTACCATTGTTGGCTGGTGCTATCAAGAAGATAATGAAAGTGTCAATTATCACATTAAACTGGACGGAAAAGAAGTTGATTTCGAGTTATTTCGACCTGGTCGTGAAGACATTATAAATGGCTATGATTTGGGCTTTAAGAATGCGCATATTGGGTTTCGTTTGATTATCGATTGTAATGAAGAACCTAAATCGATTGAAATCATTGCATATACAGATACATGTAGTGAAAGTATTTTGAATTATGATCAAAGAAAAATAAATAAATATAGAGATAAAAGAGGAATTAGAAACTATATTGATGAGTTTAGTTATAATGAAGAAACAAAAACGTATCAAGTTAAGGGATGGGCTTTCTCGTATGAGAAAGAACCAATTACATTCTCTATATTAAATGCAGCAGGAAAAGAAGTTGAATTTGATTATAAATCAAAGGGTAGAGTTGATTTATATTCTTTATCTATGGTTGATGAAGATCAAATTGATTGTGGTTATACAATTAAATGGAAAGGGAATGCGAAAGAAAAGTATAGTTTTGTGTTGAAAACCAAGAATTATCAAAGTAAAGAGATTCTTCAAGAAAAAACGCCAAGTCAAAATGTGCTTTCAAAAGTTCCTAAACTATTTAAAATGATGAGTTATCAACATATTAAAAATGGTTTTAGAATTCTTAGAAAAAAAGGTTTTTCTGGTGTTATTGATCGTATTGTTCATGGTTCTAGTAATTGGGCAGAATATGATGAATGGTTTAATGCCACTAAAGTAACGGAAGAAGAATTAGAAAGACAAAGAAATACTAAATTTGAATTTGCTCCAATGATTAGTATTATTGTTGCCACATTTAATACAAAAGAAGAGTACTTAAAAGAAATGATTGATTCTGTACGTAATCAGTCGTATTCGAATTGGCAATTGTGTATTGGTGATGGAAGTACAAATGATTCGGTAGAAAAATACGTGAAAGAACATTATGGGGATGATTCAAGAATCGTATTTAAGAAATTAGAAAAAAACTATGGTATTTCTGGAAATATGAATGGTGCCTTAGAATTAGTTACAGGTGATTATGTGGGTTTATTTGATCATGATGATTTATTGACACCGGATTGTTTATATGAATTTGTAGCTTCCATGCAGGAAGTTCATCATGATTGTGTATATTCGGATGAAGATAAGTTGAATGATAAGACAAAGAAATTTGAAGATCCACACTTTAAACCAGATTTCAGTATTGACTTATTGTGTTCTCATAACTACATTACACACTTCTTTGTTGTGAACATGGATATTGTCCGTAAAGTGGGTGGAATGCGTAGTGAATATGATGGATCGCAAGATCATGACTTTATCTTTAGATGTGTAGAGCAGGCAAATAGTGTACACCATGTTCCAAAGATTTTGTATCACTGGAGAATGCATCCATTATCAACGGCTATGGATCCAGAAAGTAAGATGTATTGTTATACATCTGGTAAAAAAGCGATTGAATCCCATTTTAAACGTGTTGGTATTGATGCGACTGTTGAAATGTTACCTCGTCCTTTATATGGAATGTATCATTGTAAATATACAGTAAAGGATCATCCGTTAGTATCCATTTTGATTCCAAATTACAATCATAAAGACTTATTAAAGGGTTGTATTGAATCTTTAATGAATGTAAATACATATTCAAATATGGAGATTGTGATTGTTGAAAACAATTCGACTGAACAAGAGATTTTTGATTACTATAAAGAATTGGAAGAAACATATTCAAATGTAAAAGTTATTTATTATGAGGGTGATTTTAACTATTCAAAGATCAATAACTATGGTGTAAAATACACGCATGGTGAATATATTTTATTCTTAAATAATGATACGAAAGTTATTGAGCCAGATTCTATTGAAGACATGCTAGGGGTATGTCAAAGAGAAGATGTGGGTGCTGTGGGAGCCAAATTATTGTATGAAGATGATACAGTACAACATTGTGGTGTCGTAGTTGGATATCATGGTTATGCGACGGCTGCATTCTCATTAATCGACAGAAATGATTTTGGATATATGGGTAGACCTCGTGTTTCATGGGATGTATCTGCAGTAACTGCCGCTTGTTTAATGACAAAACGAGAAATCTTTGACGAAGTGGGTGGCTTTGATGAAGACTTTAAAGTTGCATGTAACGATGTTGATTTATGTTTAAAAATTAGAAGCTTAAATAAATGGATTGTTGAAGATGTGTTCTCTGTTTGGTATCATTATGAATCTAAATCTAGAGGCTTAGAGGATACACCAGAAAAACAAGCGCGTTTCCAAAGTGAAATTGCTCGTTTCCAAAAGAAATGGCCAGAAATATTAAAGAATGGAGATCCTTTCCATAATCCTAATTTTGATTTGGATAAAGGTCCGTTTACATATCCTAAGGCTTAAAAAAATCACAAAAATATGATATAAATATAAGAGCTAGTTATGTAACTAGTTCTTTTTCTTGGAAAGTAGGAAGTTTAATGTTGGATTATATAAGTGGTTTTATATATATTTTTTGGATTCTATGTCTTTGTTATTTCTTGGGTACAGCCCTAACAAAACAAAAAAGTTTTACGACAAGTTTGCTTGTTGGATATATTGGATATAGCTTTGTTTTAGCAGTTGGTTTTATAATCATTCAATTGCTTGGATTACCATGGAGAATTGCTTTAATATATTTTATAGTATCCATTCTAGTCATAATCATATTTATTATGTATAGGCTTAAGAAGAATGATTTTAAAATAACTAAAAATGAAGTACTAAATGGATTTAAGAATAATTATGCTTTATTTTTGATTACATTTATACTACTTATATTGTCATTTGCGAATGTACATGTTATGTGGTTGAATAACCATTTAGATGATGGATATTATATTGGTAGAATTTCTCATTTAGCTTCCTATAAAAATCCATATTATTATAACTTTCCTGTGGGTTTAGATAATAGACATCAATTTAATTCGTATTTGTTTGATGTTTGGCAATTGGAAGCATCTGTGTATACGAATATATTGCATATGAATGTATTCACATTTTGTCGTGTATTCTTAAACTTTCAAAATTATTTGTTGTTAGTTGTTACAGTTTGTGAATTTGCCAAAAGAACAGTATGCAAATTGAGTGGTGAATTTAATAAGTATGCACAATGGACTCCTATCATTTTATTTGTTTTTACTATTCTTATGATTGTTGCTACAAACTGCAATTTAATGATTTTACAAGATTATTGGCAATTTAGTTCAGCTATGTATTTGGGTTCATCAATACCACGTACAATGGGAATTTTATGGGTTTTGGTTTTCTTTATTGATAATGAGAAGATTATGATTAAACACATATTACAACTAATTGTCATATCGGTTGTTCTAGTGTCTAAATCTTCTATCGCAATACCTATTGTGTTTGTTGCAGCTATAGCTACACTTATTAGTGTATATACGCAATTCAATAAAAAAGGGCTTATTGCCTTTGGGACTCTTGTATTATTAGTTGTTTTAGGGATGGTTTTGCCGAATAAAGAAGATATCTATGCAAATGTAGAAGGCATGTTTATGTCAAACTTAAAATCTATTGTGTTTTTAGCATTTGTTTTAGTATATATCTTTGCATTTGCAATTATTCGAAAACCAATTGTATTTAAGGTCACAGAAGTTTTAGTTTTAATTACTGGATTTATGTTGATTCCAGGATTATGTAATGTATATCAAACATTATCTGTTTATTACTTTGTAGCTTTACGTGTTCTTACATGCTTGTTTTATACAATATATATTGTTGGATTTGTATTCTTATTGTATGGAATATTCACAATCACAAGTGAAATGTTGACAAAAGGTTTTATACTATTAATGAGTGTAATTTTCTTGTTTATGTCATCTTTATCGTATTTTGGGGCAAGAAAATCAATGATTCATTCTATGGAAGTAGTTATACAAAATCCAAAGCTAGTACCTAATTCAATTTATGAATTGGGACAAAAATTAGATAAGGTTTCTAATGGTGAAAAACTATATACATTGATGCCTCAGTTTGTAACAACAGATGGATATTTAACTTCATTAGCAATTATAGCTACGAGTGTAAGTGATGATGTTGTGTCTGTTTCAGCAATACCAAGATATGCGATGAGTTCTATTAACAAGGTATATTCAAAATTTACTCTTGATCAGCAGAGTGTGTATGAAAATTTTAATGCTTCTAAAGATCGAAAATCTTTTGATGAATTAGTACCAATATTAGACGAATTTTCAATACAGTGTTTTGTGCTAGAGGGTAAAGATAACACACAAGATTCGTATAATGAATACTATAAAGTGGATACAGTAAATGATGATAGAGCAGGTACATATTATTCTATATATGTTAAG
>OGRF01001042.1_pt1 | contig 20384 bp, 23 predicted proteins | sample 1553381 | NCBI WGS metagenome assembly OGRF01 (sample SAMEA2580060, study PRJEB22360) | human gut metagenome | biome: human gut; feature: human-associated habitat; material: faeces | place: Denmark | collected 2008/2010
AGGAAAGGCATGGGACAGAAACGGGAACTGCCCAACTGTCCATATACAAGCTGCCACCGCTGGAGAGGGCAATCAGATGCACGAAATACTATGAGGGTTGGCATGGTGAGAAAAAACATTGGCCCTATGTGGGATGGGGTCATAAGGTTCTTCCCGGGGAGAGGTTTACCAACGACATCACAAAAGCTCAGGGAGACTCCATCCTGCGAGCGGACATGATGAAACTTTGCCATCTGTTCAGCAGATTCGGGCGTGATTCTACGTTGCTCTCGTGTCTTGCCTACCAGGTAGGCCCGTACCGGCTTTTAGGTAACAAAGACTTTCCCAAAAGCAAGCTGATACAAAAACTGGAAGCCGGGAACAGGGACATTTACAAGGAGTACATTTCTTTCCGCTGCTATAAAGGCAAGGTAGTTCCGAGCATTGAACGGAGAAGGAAGGTGGAATATCTGCTGCTTTTTGAAGAGTAAAAAAGAAGGGAGAATCTTTCGGTGTATTTCCGTCAGGTTCTCCCTTAAAATATTTACTGTTTCGTTATTGTAAATTCCAATTTCTGAAGTCCATCCATATATACATTGACAAGAATGAGTGCATAATGGGCTTTTTCACCGGATTTCATGGATAGAATGTTATTAAATTCATTTTCAGGTATGGCCTCCTTGAACATTGGATCATTTCTCACCAGTCTGAGTTCATCCGTAAAAGGAGACAAGACAAATGAATAGATTGCCATATAAGGAACCTTCTGGAATTCTATCCAATTCGGATCATCTTTAGGGAGTACATCTTCTATCCAGAGCCGGGCCATGTCATAAGGTGGTAACCGGTCTCCGTTACTATATCTTATATTCCCTTCACTATCAACCAGCAGCTCATTTTCCATTGCATACTTATTGAAGGGACATTTATCATGATATACAATATCCTCTTCCGAATTAATTTCTTTATCTTCCGGTTCTTCCGGCTCGGTTATCACTCGGTCATCAAGAATTCTAATAAGTGAATATGTGCGGTCAGAACCATCCATTGGAGGATTGGCGAGGATAGTCCGTTTTACCGAAAGGTAATATTCATGTCCTCTTTCATATGTAAATCCTTCAATTCTTCCAAAGGCAAGCGGCTCCAATACACCGGGATTGTCTTCAGACATAACAAGCATACATTCTACTGGAGTATCACTGCCCCATGGTATGTATGTACCTGTTTCTGCTGAAACGGACATCTTGATTTCATTGACAATGTCATGAGGCTCATCTTTGCTACACCCTATAACGAAAAGAGCTCCAAATAAAATAGAAGAGATTATAATTCTATTCATGCTCATATAGTTGTTCTCAGTGGCTCATCTGAGAGAATTAAAGTCCAACATGTAGAAACGTGAGCCAATAAAATCAACAAAATAAAGACTACATGTATATTACGTTTCTATATTTTTTCTTACTTTGCAAGTATATATTAGAATTTTGTTTTTTGCTCATTTGCAAATATATGAAATGAATTTGTATTTAATGAAATATGAAGAATTTATTTAGATTAAAACATGTACTTATATTATTATGTTTTGTGATGTCATCCTGGGGAATTGCACAAGAACCCATGTCAAAACCAATACCGGTATTAACATTAGGAACTTTTCATTTTGATTTTCCTAACCTTGATAAAATCCAATATGCAAAAGATGAAATGATTGATGTCCTTGAGCCCAGATACCAGGATGAAATAAATAAATTAGTCAATGCGTTATCAGAGTTTGCTCCAACTATTATTGTGATTGAACGTCCTGTGAAAATGCAGGCAGAAATAGATTCTTTATATAAATTATATCAAGAAGATAAATATTTTTTACATCGTGGAGAGTATGAGCAAATAGGGTTTCGGCTGGCTAAAAAGTTAGGTATCAATCGTATTTACTGTGTTGATGAATGGGGCAAACATTATAATGACATTGCAGAACTACTGGAGGATGAAAACTCCGATGATTTTATACAATTTGAAAACAGTTTCTATAATCATCCAGACTCAATTAAGGAGTATTATCCGGAATCGGTCTTTAAGGAATATGGGATAATACCCGAACTGATTTTACTTAATAATCCGGAGAACATCAAGAGGAGCTTAGGGAACTATTTAATTGGACATTTCAAATACGAAGTTAATGGTGACGATTTTACTGGGGTGGATTTTGAAACCGGACGATGGTTTAATCGGAATTTGCGTATATTCAGGAATATACAGAGAATAAAAACAGACACAAAAGATAGAATTCTTGTAATCTTCGGTTCTGGACATATGAATATATTAAATTATCTGTTTGAATGTTCACCTGAATATTGTTTGTATGATGTCTCAAACTATTTGAATATACAGAATTGAGATAGCAAGAAGGGAGAATTTTTCGGTGTATTGCCGTTATATTCTCCCTTAAACTTTATGAAATACAATACGTTTACTGTTTCTCTGTAAATGTAATAGCTTCTAAATACATATCCTTTACGAACAAGGATAGTGGTAATTATTCTGAAATTACTTTGTATAAAACTTCTGTTTGTCAAAATCAAAAACAGAAACAGCCCCTTCGAAGAATTTCAGACCTACACTTCCTTCTACCGTAAATTTAGGCAATGAAGAGGTTATGGCAATAACCTGCTTTTCAAAAACTCGATTGCACAGACTGGCCTTTTCTGTGACTATTGCTTCTGCAACAAGCACTCCTTTCTTGTTGTATGCCTTCTTTAGCTCAATGTCCGGATTATCATGAAGGAAGTCCTGCACAGCCTGACTTTGCTTCATCAGGAAAACAAAAGACGCGTTACCCAAGTCAAGCAAATAATTGCCGGGGAGAGAATAACACTTACCATCCTTTTCAAAGTCAAGATGTGTCTTGACCGCAGGCATTCCCATATAACTGTCGTAGTTGATGGCTGTAGCTGTATAATCTTCCGCCTCAGATTTGAATTGTTTTCTGCTCATCGACCGGAGTTCCAGTTTTTCCATATCCAGTTTAATAATGCGGCTGCCATCCTCTGTATTACATATATTCTGTATCGGGATTGCTATTCCGCTGTAGGTATTATAACCTGAGAGAATGAAAATCTCACCACTGTACTCCATATTGTTTCCTAATTGAACCTTTCCTTTTGCCTTGTGAGTGATATCATAGACTTTCCCTCCGAGATTCATTTTTTCACTTCCCTGTGTTCTGACATAATCCAGATTGAAGGCTTCCTTATTTTCAAACGCATAAATAGAATCCATTACCATTACGAAAATTCCGGATTCCAACATCATTTTAGCCGGAACCTTATCGTTAATTTGAGTTTCAAAATAATAATGGCCGTTCACTTTTTTCAATGCAAAAGAGCCGTCGCTATTTGATTGGGCAAAAATAGCACTGTAACTAAGTAATAAAATCGATAAAAGTGAATTTAATTTTTTCATATAAAAATCTCCTATTTAGATATTAGTAATTCTTAACAATGGCAATCGACAAGCCGACCGTTCTTGAAGCAGGCTTTACTCGGAAATATTATTATTCTTTTTTTGTTAATTTCCATTTGTCAGTTTCTTCCACATTCCCTTTTGCCACGACACGGTCTGCGTATGGTATAATAACTGTTTTCCAGTCATTTGAAATCAGCACTACGCCATCATCTATTGTCTCCAAAATACCCCAATTGTCAATGATCCGCGCCTTCCCATATATGTTTCCAATGCCTTCAAGCGGTACCACTGAATTGGGATCAAAACTTATTTGCATGTTTTTTAATGGCAGCTTTTTTATGTTGTGTGTAAACAATTCAACAAGCCGTCGCCTCTCAATGGTTTTAATCGAGTCACGGCGGTCTTCAAAACTTATGATTTCATCATAAGCATAGTTATCTTTCGATTCTTGAAAATGCATATCCATATTAGATGGAAGATTAATATTGTATGCACTCTGAAGCATCAAACCCAAGTCCGAATTTCCATTGATTTGTAGTCTCCAGTCATTACCACTTTTATCAAGAAGGTATCCTAACATGACCCCTGAGAGATAAGCATAATTTCTAACCAGATCTTCTTTCCCCATATAGGCATCCATATCCTGTTCAAGAAAACGAAGATATATGGAATCTGTAGGAACAGCCATCTTCCGTCCTGTATATTGAGCCAAACCTTCATGTATCTCAAATGCAGTCTCGTCGGGGTAGTATTTTACGTATTTCCCTTGTCTTATTTTCCGGAAAACAAGTCCGTCAAGAATTGCATTTTTGCGAATTAAATAGTCCGTTGCCTTACAAGCCGCATAAAATGCCCGCCATTCTAATTTAAGGAGGACTCTGGCATCCTTGGTATCAATATGTACATTATTGTAAATGCGCGTAGTATGGCCGAGTGAATCCTGCCAATAATGGAACATTTCATGGCAGAACAATGTGTTTCGTTCAATTGAATCAGAGGGGAAAGGAAGAGCAATTGTCACCCATTTTTGTCCAAAAACGTCCATAATGGAATTGGCAATATTTTTGTCATTGGGATATTTCCCGACGTAACAATTCCCATTAAACAGAAGTTCTCCGTTTTGGTCTTCCATATTACTCCATACGGTTCTATTTGTGTCAATACACAATATGGGTGCATACAAATTAATTCCCCACAATTTACCATTGTCTATGTTGCAAAGTGATTGGACATTACGGAATGAATTTGAATATAAGTCGTATTCGAGACAGTCGCTATATTTTGTGTTGCTATAGCTTTCATTCCATTTAATGGAATCAGTGGCATAGTTCATTTTTACGAATCCATTATTATATGTTCCTTTGATCTTGTAGGATTTGTCATAGATATAACCATTGGCATAATACCCTTTTATATTCCGTAGTGTATCGAATATATGTCCATTGGCGTAATTCCCTAAAACTTTACCTTCTGAATCAAGAATATAGCCATTGCTATAGGTCATGCGGGATGTAGTGCCACATGAACAAAGAATGAAGAAAACTATTGAGATAATATAATACATCGTTTTCATTTGAGAAAATCTATTTGTGGGTAATATTATACTTCAGTAATTCGTAACAATGGCAATCGACAAAGCGGCCGTTCTTGAAGCAGGCTTTTCTGAGGATGCCGCACTTACTGAAATCGGCTTTTTCGAGAACCTTCATCGATGCCAGGTTGTTTTCATAAACATGGGCATGGATCCGCACTGTATCGGAATGGCTTAGATAATCTTCCACAGCCTGCTTTATGGCTTCGGTCATGATGCCCAGGTTCCAATATGGCTCTGCAAGCCAATAGCCCAGTTCTGCATTATACCGCTCAACGTCCGTACCCCTGATGAAGCTGATATTTCCTGCAGCTTCGTGATTGATCTCGATGCAGTAATTGTTCTGTTCACTTTGTCCTTCAACAAAACTTATGAATTGCTCTGCATCCTTTTCCGTATAGGGATAAGGAAGAGCATCACGGCAATTGTCCCAAATCTTTTTATTGTTCAGGTGTCTTGCTAATGCCGGTACGTCTGCTCTGTTCCAGTTTCGCAGTTTGAATGATTTTATTGTCTGGATTTTATTGTCAGACTTCAGGTATCGGATCACCTTACACGGATTCCCGACAGCCACACAGTTTGCCGGGATTGATTTTGTCACAACACTTCCGGCACCAATCACACTTCCTGTTCCTATTGTTATGCCTGCCAGAATTATACTGCCGCCACCAATCCACACATTGTCCTCTACGGTAATCGGAAGAGACCGTGTACGGAAAAATAGTTCGCCCGAATTTTCATCCCAGTTCTCGACGAATCTTTCGTTGTAGTCTATCGGATGTGTAGCCGTATAGAACTGTACATTGGGGGCTATCAGAACCTGATTCCCTATACGGATATGATTCTCGTCCATCATTGTGCAGTTGTCATTGATGACAGACTTATCCCCAATGAAAATATGCTTTCCGCACTGGCATAAGAAATTACGTCCTACTGCCGATCGTTGGCCTATGCTCCCGAGCATATCCCTTAAAATACCGTTTCTCTCAGAATCTTCCAAGTCCGGGCTGTCAAGTCTGGCAAGACAGGCTTTGGTATTCGAAATCATTTCAAGTACCTCCGGGTTCAGACTGTTGCAATATTCTCCGGACATGAATCGGTCGTAATTGCTTGTATGATGTTGATGGTGTTCTTTCTCCATGTTTTTCTTTATTATGCCCTAAAGATACGCATAATCCACAAATTCACTGTATTAGATTGCCCTTTTTGTCCTTCTGAACATAGATTAAATAAAATAGGGAGAATCTTTCGGCGTTTTGCCGTTATATTCTCCCTTAAATTCTATGAAATACAATACGTTTACTGTTTCTCTGTAAATGTAATAGCTTCTAAATACATATCCTTTAAGTTGATAATCACTTTGGAGAACTTTTCCATTGCGTTTAAGCCGAGCACGTCGTCTTCTGCACCATCGGAAAAGGAGTTGGTATTGACATTATTTATTTCAACACATCAAATCTTTCATTTTCCTTCTGAGCATATTTCTTGAAGAAGATTTATCTTGATTTCTTCCACATTATTGCATGACAATCAATCGATTTCGTTACTTTTGTCCTATATGAATGGAATGTTTCTGAAATACATATATTTGGTATTACTAAATGGAATATGGAGAAAAGAAGGCATAAATATAATCAGGAAAGGAAGGAAGCATACAAGCAAAAGCCCTTCATCAAACCTCACCGAATCTCATTCTGGGACAATATCTTCTATTGGTCATGGTATTCGACGAAACATGGCCTGCCGCACCGTACCTTTGCGACTGTTACAGTTATGCAGTATGTCTATGTCGTGCTGTTCACGGCTGTCATACTCAACTGTCTTGACAGTCAGACTGCATGGCATCTGTATATTCTCCACAAGTCAAAGGATATATTGGGCTATATCCTTGTTCCGTTTGTCATATTGATTCTGGTAAACGGTCGGATTTATAAGGAAAGCCGCTATGAAAGGTTGAAAGCGGAGTTTGACCGGATGGAAAATTCAGAGAAGAAGAGGCGCAGAACAATATTTTGGATTTTTATAGGTATCACCCTGCTTGCCGGATATGCGGCATACAGGCTGTTCTGCCGTTTCAACATGCAGTTCCTGCTGCCTTGACATTAACAAAAACAGATTATCAAATGAAAACAACCCGTATCATGAACAAGATTATCATTTATCTGAGTGCCGTATTGCTGCTGTGCAGTTGCGGCAGTGCAAAACATTATGCAGCGTTTCAATATGACAACGGAGACGACTATGTAAGTGAAGGACTGTACCGCATAGTGGACCGGAAAGGACGTATCGGTTACGCTGACGAGACAGGCAAGACCGTCATCCGTCCCCGTTTTGCCTTCGGCTATCCATTCGAGGGTGGCAAGGCGAAAGTTACCGATTCGGGGGAACGGAAAGAGGTGGCAGGCTCCGGCGGCGAGCACTGGTATTGGAAAAGTGATGACTGGTACTACATTGATCGGAATGGTGACATTGTTGGAATATTAATGCAAGATAGTACTCGCTTTGGGAGAAGTAAATAATATTGTTTATGACAATAGGAATACAGAATACAACTCACGTTGATTAAGAAGTTACTTGAATGTAATTCTCAAAGGAACATCAATCCATTTTTTGTGGTCATGAAAATGTAAATAGATAGAATCTCCCTCAAAGAAATTATCAATGATATATTTACAATTGCTATTGAAATCCTTCAAAGAAACGTGAATGGTATCTTTCTTTTCACTTATCATTTTTTTATAGTACCCAGATAAATTTCTTTGCAAAGTATCATTTTTATCGATAATATACAATATAGAACCATTAAATACCTTATAAGAGGAAGTCAAATAATTGTCTTCATCATAAGTTGTTAAATAACAGCCAGCTGTACCTGAACTAAGTTTCTCATTGTGAAATAAATAAGAGTTTTCTGCATAATAAATATCCCTATTATCTGTTTTTTTTATCTTAAAAGATAAAGGATATGATAAACTGAAGATAGAACTCTTATCTTTCTTCATTCTCAATACAATTGAATTTGTACTCTCAATTTGTTTTACAAACACTACATTTTCATTAGAAACACATCCTACAAAACAATAACAAACAATAGAAATAACAAAATTTCTCATATATGCAATTAAGTTGAAATTCGATATTAGCCATAATAATAAAACCGGAACAGAGGTCATTATGTCCTTAGAGCCTAAATTTACGGAAATTTATTGGATAGCCTATGTATTTTACAATTTAATTCCATTGAAATAGAGAAATGTATGATTGGCGGTGCGAAATGATAGGTCTGACAGTTGAGATGAGCAGTAGTGAAGACAGAAATTCCTAATCTTATCATTCGGCAACGTAATCGGGGTATAAATTACACCCCGATAGGATTCACTTTCATGGTGGAGAGATTCAGGTACAGCCCGTGATACTCGATCATACCGTTGCGGAACATTTTCCACAGGATGTTGCAGCCGAGCTGTGCCAGTGTAGAGTTGATGAACAGGTCCTGCTTCTCCAGGGCCTCCGCCAGCGAACAGCTCGGTCCGGAATCCTTTTCCTTCACTCTCGCGTATTTGACATATCGTGTGATCACCTTCAGCGATTCTACTGTTTCGTACAGCTTGGATGCCGGTTGTTTGATTTTCTTCGGTACGGTTCCGAGGATGACCTGTCCCGTATCCTGTGTATTCCCAAAGTCCATCCAGTACAGGGGGTCTCGTGGCTTCTGTATTCTGAAACCGGCACGGCTTTCAGTATGTTCCACAGATCGAGACGGGACTTTATGTTGTCCGTGCAGGTAATCGTTATATAAGTGAAGGACTGTACCGCATAGTGGACCGGAAAGGACGTATCGGTTACGCTGACGAGACAGGCAAGACCGTCATCCGTCCCCGTTTTGCCTTCGGCTATCCATTCGAGGGTGGCAAGGCGAAAGTCACCGATTCGGGGGAACGGAAAGAGGTGGCAGGCTCCGGTGGCGAGCACTGGTATTGGGAAAGTGATGACTGGTACTACATTGACAAACAAGGGAACCAGTGTGAGAATCAAGATACAGACAGAGATAAAACACATCCATAACACAGCAATAACCCCGGAGGTTCAGACGCGAGCCTTCGGGGTTAGCCTATAAGTACAGCACTTCATCAATTGCCAAATCCGAATGACATGGCTGCCTGTTCACAGAAGCGTGCATATTCCTCTTTGTCAGTTCCGCTTTCAATATGGCGGTCTATCAGTTCTCCCAGTTCATCGAAACAGACTTCGTCACTGAGGCATTCTATGTCTGTCCCGTTCCGGAGATATACTTCATAATAGTCCGAGCCGTTCAGACAAATCAGCACTTCCCCTTGGAAGAGTCTTCCGTTTACATGGAATTTCAGTCCCGGCAGGTCATTGAATACTGTTGCCATAAACTCCCCGATGCCCCATGACATAAGGACCGGCGTGTCGGTCATCGTTACCAGCTGTTCGCGAATTGTCGCAGCCACTCTCATTACATACTCTTTATCCATAATCTTGATTTTTAATAGATTTATATATTCATTTTATTCAAACCATTCCGGGTTGTCTTCTTTCAGCATCTCAACCAGCTCGTCATCCGGCAGCTCGAGACTTCCGGCATCGGTGAAGAAGAAAATCTCATCGTATAATTTCTCAGCCTCCTTACTCGCAAAGCCCTCGTTCTCGCTGTCGAAACTACCGGGCTGGAGTGCGTCAAGCAAACCTGTTGAGCCGATAAGGAGTTCTTCACCTTCATTTGATTTCACCACACGGCAAGAATAAGTTCTGCCGGCAAATTCCACCTCTTTCTTTTTCATCGGTCTATCACTTTAATGGTATGTTTCTCCCGTGTTCTTTCAGGTACTCCATGATACATTTCGCTTCCTCGTGCGAAGCCATATTGCGTTCGTCGTACCTGCGGCTGTCATCCGCCATAACCTTGATGCACTCTTTAATCAACCTGTACAGGCTTTGCTGCAGTGTCGGGTGCATGGTCGGTATTGCTGCTGCAAATCGAGCCGGATTGAAACTGTAATTGTTGACTGCCATTTCCCAGTCTTTAGCGAGACGGTACTCTCTGCTTTCTTTGATGTCCTTGTCCATAATTCTGATATTTAACGATTTTGTTTTTCTTCCCTCTGTTCGGCCTCCTTTTCGGAGGAGCCGCTTCGGGATTTACGGTGCATCGAGAGACGGTCGTCAAAGCCTCTCCCGATGTTTTTTCCTGCCAATTACTCTTTCAGAGAAAGGAAGAATTTGCAGGAAATGCACTTCAAAACGGAGGGAACAGGCTCGACCGCCTACATTCGCACCAGTAAAGTCCACGCGGCGACGAGAAGGACGACGAAAGAAGAAATGACTCTCATGCCAATACAAGAGGGAAAATAGAAAGGGATAAGGGTGGTGGCGGGGGCTTATGACGGACGGCGTTAAAACAGGTGCCGCTATAAAGGTTCCCGGAGCGGCCGATGGCAGAATACGGCCCGTGCCGGATTCCGTCATCAGCCACAGATCCGGACCGGAGTGCTTACAGCAGCCCAGGGCTGCCGTCGTGCATGAAGGTTTTATAACAGTCTTCGCCTGGCGCACATGAGGGCGGCAGTATAACGGGATTTGCCGTGAAAAGAGATGCTGTCAAAGCATCCCTTCGTCCGCGTAGCTCAGATAGCCTGTATCCGAGAGGATGATATGGTCAAGGAGAGTGATGTCAAGGATTTCGCAGGCTTTCTTGAGTTTGCTTGTGATGGCATTGTCACTGGAGCTGGCCACCATGTTGCCTGACGGGTGGTTATGGCTGAGGATTATGCCCGAGGCATGGGCCAGAAGAGCCGTCTGCAGGATGATACGGACATCCACAACGGTCTGGCTGATGCCGCATTTTGATATGCAGGAGAGTCCGAGAAGCCTGTTGGCTTGATTGAGGAACATCACCCAGCATTCCTCATGATGCTGCATACATTCATCGTATGCCTCCTTGAAGATGTCGTAGCTCACTCTGGAGGAGTTTACCAAGGTACGTTTTGCAGCATCGGCATCCTTGTAATTTACTGAAATCTGAGGGAAAGAAAATGTATTCATAATAACGAAGATTTAAGGTGAAACAATTTTTTTCGCCCGTGCACAGCTCTGTCTGGACTTCGTGCAAGATTTTGGGAAAGAATACTATCCGCAGGATTGGAGATTGTTTCCCAAATTCACCCGGATCTTGCGTTTGTCCGGAAAGATGCTGTAACTTCGCTGAAAACAAATGTTGAGACTACCGGGGTATTATAAGAGGTCCGGCTATAAAGGTTATCCGGGCCGGCCGATGACGGAAGACCGCCCGTGCGGCCTGTAGGAATCAGCCAGAACCCGGTCCGTACTGTTTCAGCAGACGGAGACTGCCGAAAGACAGGAAGGTGTATAAAAAGGTCAGGCGGCGCCGGTCTGCCTCCGGCACGCAACAGAAAAACAGGACGGATTTCTCCGCCCTGCATCTGAAATCAACTATGAATTATGGTCAAGCAGCAACCTCTTGGGATTGAGGTTGTTTTTCGTTGTCCGCATCGGTTTCAGTCTGCTCTGCTTCCTGTTTGGCCTGTTCCTGCACCAAAAGGACGGCTTTCTTTTCTTCGATGCGCTGATGTCTTTTTTCGTAAACTTCATTATGTCCGTTCTCGATGTCGGCAAGTCTTTCCGGCATGTGTTTTCCTGCAAATTCAAGCAACATGTCGGCTATGGCGTTGCTTCCGTATGCGTTCTTGAAATTCTCAATCAGGAAATCCCTGCGGATGACGGCTTTTGCCTTTGGTGTAAGATTGGCCACAATATTTGTCTTGTCCTCGTTGGACAGATAGGGCGAATGTTCTCCCTCTATGCCAACGGCGGCAAAGTGTTCCTTTCTCAACGATGAAAGCAGGAAGAAATAAATCATCTTTTCTTCGTCAGCCCCGAACTTGGTTTCGGTCATATCCACTTCCAAAATCTGTTTTTTGGTATCTTCCACGGTCTTTTCCCTGGCAATCTCCTTGTTTCGCTTGTCCTGCTTGTCCAGTTTTTCAATCGGGGAAAGCTGTTCCTGTCCTGCCTGTTGTCCACTGACGGCATTCATCATGGAATTCTCCACATAACATTTGACAATGTCTTCGTTCCCAATCCGTGCGAAGAGCGATATTTCGCCTGCTTCTGCCCTGCGTACAAGTTCCTTGCCCTCTTCCATATAATCGTTCATATCCTGCTCATACTCAATCTTGGCTTCCTTATATTCGTCTTCCGTCTCATATTCTCCGGCTTCAGGCTCTTCGGGAAGTGTCGGGTAGTCTTTGTATCTGCATTGCAGTGCCACAACCTCATAGCCCATTTCCTTGAGGCGATTTACCGCATCCGCATTATAGCAATATGCGTCATGGCTTAGAGAGAGTGCAGGATAAGCCTTAATGGTCTCTATTGCCTTTTCCGTCAAAAATGCTGCATTCATTTCATCAAGACAGCCTTTGTTGGCGCATTTTCCGCATGTTCCCTCACAGAACAATGTCATGTTGTTGGTATTATGGGGGCATGACAGGCAAAGGGTCTTGTCAAAGTTGTAGCGTTCAAGGTCTGTCGTGAAGTGGCGCTCGATGTTCTTTGCCACCTCGGTCGCTTTCATGCCTCGCCAACTGCCAAACATGATACCCTCTTTCAAGTGCTTGTCGAAAACCTCTCTCTGGATGTCCTCGCCATATCGGCAAATTTCGCTTGCCACGCTGATAGTGATTTCGTCCTTTTCCAACAATTCTGCGATTTCGGGGATAAGGGAGACGAACTTCAGTCGGGTGCGGATATAGGTCTCGTTCTTGCCGAACTGCATGGCCAAAGACTGAATGTCGTGCCGTCCGCTTTCTATCAGCCTCTGATAGGCGTTTGCTTCCTCGATAGGGGTTACATCCTTGCGTTGCAGGTTTTCCGTCACCGCCATTTCTTCGGCGGTTTCGTCCGAAACATTCAGAACGATTGCCGGAATTTCTTCCAGTCCTGCCATGAGCGAGGCACGATACCTGCGTTCCCCGAATATGATTTCAAAGCGGTTCTCCGCAATGGGGCGCACCCCGATAGGCTGGAGGACTCCCTGCTGACGGATGCTTTCCGCCAATTCCGCAAGGCTTGCTACATCAAAATTCTTGCGTGGGTTATAGTTACTCGGCTGAATATCTGCCAAAACTACTGATACGATGTTCTTCTCTGCTACTGATTGAATGTTCATTGTTTCCATAATTCATAAATTTTGATTTGTTATACATTGATTTTCTGATTACTGCTATTCCTGTTGGTTGGTGTCATATTCGTACATCTGCGTATTGTCGTACCCCTCGAACGATAGCCGGAACGTGTCGAAGTCTTTCCTGCCGGCCAGCCTTACGGTATCGTTCTTTCCGATGAAATAGGGTTCAAGCATTGTCCGAAACGGTGCGCCGAGCGTAGTCCTATCTGCCAATGTGCAAACCTTGTCGGGTTGTTGGGGCATGATATAGCCCAGTGCATATTCGTTGTAAACTACCAATCTTATTTTATCCATGTCGATGTCAATTTTGAATTTTTTTTTTATTTCCCTCTGGTTGGTTCTTTTCCCGTTTGAACCGCCTTGGGGTTTTATGGATGCGGTTTACAGCTGTCGGTACAGCTTCATACGACGGCTTTTCCTGCCAATTACTCTTTCACAGAAAGGAAGAATTTGCAGGAAATGCACTTCAAGCCGGAGGATCAAGCGCGACAGCAGACCTTTGCATCTGATAAAACCAAGGCCGGTGCGGCGGGAATGAAGCCGGAAAGCGGTAAAAGATGAATTATAAAAGAAATGTTCTATGGAACTATAAAAGAAAAAGATTACCGATAATTTACCGGTAATCTATAATAGGGAGATGTCTTCTTGAAGAAGATGACATATATAAGAGGTTGTCCGTCTTTAGTAGTAGGATAGTGAGAGATCTTTAAGCATGACAAACTCCTCTTCAGTCTCATGGATGATCTTAAATCCAAGTTTTAGATACATTCGGACGGCATAGTTCGCCTTTTGTACGGACAGAGAGACGCGACTATATCCTTTGCTCTCAAGTAATCGAAACATTTCACGCATAAGATGGCTTCCTATGCCTTTACTCCTGTATTCCTTATATAGGGATATGGAGAGCGATGGGGTCCTGTCATCCACATGTCCGTAATCATTCATAATACGTACCCATACTGCACCGACCACTTTCCCTTCACAGTCTGCGACCAGACAAAAGTCATCTTTTTTCTTTCCGAAGTCCTCAATATACAGTTTCAGTTCAGGTAAATCCACCACGTCCTTTGAGGGCGGTTTGACTCCTTCAGGAATATAAATCGCTTCGTAAAGAAATTCTCTTAGCAAATGGTTCTCACTACCTTGCAAATGGCGTATTATATACTTGGCCGATCCGTTCATTCTTGTTCACATTTTCTTTTCAGGTCAGCTATATACCGTTTCTGCTGTAATTTCAAATACAACAATGCAAAAGGATATAACCACCATTTCTTTAGGTTAATTGACTCTGTAAAAATCACTTCCGTTCCATTTTCAGCCTGTCTGAAATGTCCCGTCCACTCCCCGGAAAAGTTCACATTATCCATAAGAAATGAATATTTTAGAAAAGGCTCTATAACAGTAACAGTAAAACAGGTGACATAGCCTTCATTACTTATCTCCCTGAAATGGCGCTCGTCAGAAACTTCTATGTCCTTTATGTCACTTCGCCATGAATAGTCGTAAAGTGAAGTGACAGAATGCCAGACAGATTCCAAATCAGCCTGTATAAATGATTTTATCGTAGTTCTTATCATGGGACATTTTTATATTTCTCTTACCGTTTTTTCCAGTCCTCTCTGGTAAGCAAAGTAAAATGTTCTGTACGGATATCTCCTAACGGAGAAGTCTTTCCTTCTTCTGTGTGATGGTACTTGAATCCACATTTTTCCATTACCCTGCGGGATTTGATGTTTCCGTCATAATGTCCACACCAGACCCGTTTCACATCAAGTTCGACGAAGCAACGCTTCAACAAACGTTGTACGGCTTCCGGTATAAGTCCCTGTCCCCAATAAGGAACACCTATCCAATATCCTATTTCTGCATCTCCATCCTGCATATCCGCACTGTGTACGCCATCAGCGAACATAATTCCGACACTGCCTATCGGTTCATTGGTTTCTTTCAATACTACAGCGTATGTCTCGGGTGCAGAAAGGATATCGCGTATTATTTCTCTGCTGTTTTCCACAGATGTATGAGGAGGCCACCCGGCAATGGGGCCGATAGCAGGATCTTTGGCATAATTATAAAGAGACTCTGCATCGTTTTCTGTCCAGGGACGAAGTATCAATCTTTGTGTTTCCATATTCATCGCTATACAAGTAATTTATTGATTTCCTGCTGCAAGCGATCCAGGAACTTTGCAGCATGTGCCCCATCCATTTGAGTGTGATGGAATTGGAATGAAACCGTCAGTGTCGTCCTGAAGAACCCCTTACGGTACTTGCCCCATATCATAAACGGATTGTTGAAGATACCGCTGTACATACCTACCGCACCGTCAATTTCATATTGGGCCAGTGCGGAAGTTCCTATTACCATGCTTTCAGTCAAGTCGTGGTTCTCACAGCTTTGTGCTACTTCCGTTGTCAATTTCAGATAATCTTCATTGAATAGCTGCAAATCATCAGAAAAGGGCACATCGCATGAACTGACCTCATTGTCCTTGTTCATAACAATGGTATTAACCGCAATGGCATCATATTGCATCAATTTGTCTCCGACAGGCAGCATATAAAATTCCTTGATACCGCTTGCCGCCTTGCCGATGCACCAGCACATCAGCATATTGAATTTCATACCTGACTTTTTGCTGATTTTGACCAGACGACTGACATCCAAAGTCTTGAAAAATGTAACCATCGGCATCGGGGCTTTCATCCAAAGCTCAAATGCGTATGCACGGGTGGTTTCTTTGGGATTTATTTCTCTCATAGTGCGTCTTTCAAATTTTCAATCATTTTTCATGCTTCTCCAGATATTCTCTCATGGCCTCGTTGACGATGTCACGGAGAGACATGTTCTTTTCGATGGCCAGGTATTTCATCCTGGTATGAATGCTCTTGTTAATGACGAAGTTGCAATGCACCGCCGGTTCCTTTTCCGCCTTGGCCGGAACCGTTTCTTTTTTCTGCGGGGATTTTTTGGTTGATGAAAGCAGCCCGTCAAGGCCGCTTTTCATACCGTCTTTCAATAAATCGCTTTTGCCCATATTGTTTTTACTTTAGTTTTAGTACCTCCAGCGCCAAGTCCATATAATCCTTGGCCCCGTTGCTGTTTTTGTTATACTCGAAAATGTTCAGACCCTTGATAGGAGCTTCCGCCAGAGCCACGTTGTCCCGGATGACGGTCTTGAACACCTTGTCGCAGAAAGAATCGTTGATGAGCTCGGACACGCTTTTGTTAAGCGTCTTGCGCTTGTCGAACTGGGTGATCACGATACCTCCGATGCTCAGTCCCGGATTCAGGCGTTCCCTGACGATTTTAACCACATTCGTAATCTTTGCCATACCGCGCATGGCGAGGAACTGTGCCTGTACCGGGATAATCAGGAAGTCCGATGCGGTAAGCGCATTGAGCGTGAGCAGTCCCAGCGATGGCGGACAATCAATCAGTATATAGTCGAATTTCCGGCTGTCAAGCAGCTTCGCAATCAGCCCTTTCAGTATCAGTTCCCGGCCAGGTTCGTTGATAAGTTCCGATTCGGCAGCCGACAGGTCAAGGCATGAGGGAACGATGGTAAGGCCGTTCTTCAGTTCGACCAGCGGCAAAGGGTATTCGCCCTTCATCGCCCCGTACACGGTCTGTTCTTCCTCGATGGACAGGCCGCAGGATTCCGTGAGGTTTGCCTGACCGTCCATGTCAATCAGGAGCACACGTTTTTTCTTCAGCTGCAGTGCGGCAGCGAGATTTATGGTAGTGGTTGTCTTTCCGACCCCACCTTTATGATTCAGAACTGCTATAATTTTTGTCATGATTCAGAGTCTTAATGTCTGGTACAAAGATAATACTATTTTTAGTCTTCACTACAATTAGTATTTACTATTTTACTAATATAACATATTTTAGTATCGTAGTATTTACTACTCTACTAAAAGACTAAGCCACTAAATGTAGTATCTACTATTTTTCGTAACCCGGGATTTACTAATCTCCTAAATTACTACAATTAGTAAATACTACATCCGTGACCGTGTTCCGTAAGATGTCAGAACGGAAGGTCTTCCTCCCCGTCCTGTGGCATGTCCGCCGGAGGAACAGGTGCGTTATCGGCAGCTGCGGCCTGGCCGTCGGCTTCGGAGGTTGTACCTTCCCGCTTACCGGTGTTGATGAACTCCAGGGCATCCGCCGTGATGGAGAGCTGGATCTGGCTGTCGCCGTTTTTGTCCTTCCACAGTGAAGTTGACAAAGTTCCCCCGACAAGGACCATGCGTCCTTTGGTGAGGTATTCGGAGAGGCGGATATGGTTTTCCTTGTTGCTGCGTACCCTTACCCATGTGGTAACGGCGTTTCCGTGCGAGAAGTCATCTACTGCCATGTCAAAAGCAATAAACGAACCGTGTGTACCCTCGATAACCTGACAATCCTTTCCGATGCGACCGATAGTGTGAATGTATAGCATAATTTGAAAATGTTTTGCGGCAAGGTGGTTAGTCCTGCCATTACCTGTGACTTTGTTTTTTTCTTCCCTCTGGTCGGATCCTTTCTGCCGGACCGCCTTGGGGTTTTATGGTGCATGACAAGGATGTCGGTACAGCCCATTCGACGTTTTTTTGAAGCAAAATACTCTTGCCCGGCAAGGAAGATTTTCCTTCAAAATGCACTTCAAAACGGAAGAATCAGGCGCGACAGCCTACATTCGCACCTGATAAAACCTACGCGGCGGCAGGCAAGGTATGACGAGAGAAGGTAATCCCGATACAGATATAAAAGGCAGAATCGTCCCGTATATATAAGGGGATGTTTATAAAAGTGATGAATGACGGCTTGGGCGGGTAAAAGAAACGGTCTGCCGGGCAAACAAAATGGGGACTCTTTCTGCCTGTGACATGCCGGAGGCACGACGGACGGCACAAGCAGAATGTGTCACCGTTTGCCCACGACGCCGTCGGCCCGTAAAGGAAAGCTACGGACAGAAGGCGGAATGTGCCGGAGCAACAACCAGGCAGGATGCCCATATAGCGGAATACCGGTTGTTTCGACAGGTCGAAGCTCCGGCATGAAGCGGTATGAAGCAGACTGCCGTTGATCGGGCACAGCCTTCCGTACCTTGGAGTGGAGGGCGGACCGCGGCACAGACATCATACCTTAATTTCGGGTGGGGAAAGCCGGATAGAAAAGGGAGGAAATACCGGAAAGGTATCCATATAAAAGGACACTGGCTGGCAAGGCCATGAAGGCAGTCCCGTATGACCGCCTTCTCCTGCCTGTCAATCAACGAAGTTGAAATACCTGTCGCAAAGCTCTTTCTGCTTCATGAAGCGTTTGCTCTGATAAAAATCCACTTCGGGATACTTGCAGAAACCGGAAACGGCGTATCTGCCGGTAGGGGTACATAATCCGTAAAGCATGAGCCAGTCGAGAACTTCTTCCCCGTTGTTGTTCGTGTCGATGAACTGACATCCGGCACTGCGTTCCGCACCAGGCAGATTGACCGTGATGATGGTTTCCGACTCAAATTCGTTACTGTCTTCTACATACGCCAGCAATGCCAGACAAAGCGGTGTCCCGAGTCCATGCTGGTAATATGTGACAAGGGGGAAAACCCATTTACCGTCCTTATGAAGCAGTGTCAAGGTCATGCCGTCCACTTCCACGCTTCTCTCTCTGATTTCCTTTTCCATAATGCTATCGTTTTTTTTTAAGTTTACTTTTTTCTTTCCCTGCTTTCGGTCCTTAAAGACCTTCGCCGGATTTATTTTTCCGCACCACGAAAGTGATAACGGCAACCGGACAAATCTGGCGACAGAAATACGCTTCTCCCCGAGAAGGAAGATTTCCGTCGGCCACCGCAGGCCGTGAGGATTTGCAAGGTACAGCTGTTATCCGTTACTTTCGCGGAACAATAAGCCGGAAGGTCAGGACGGACTGCAAGGACAAAGATATAAAAGGATTGAAAGACAGATATAAAGGGAGGCGATAAAAAGGGAAAAGGAGGATAAAAAAGGCAGATGTCAGCCTATAAAAGTCAGACGGGCCCCGGCAGGTCGGAACACAGGAAAACCTGCCCGATCATCACGACCGGACAGGCAAAAGGTTAAATCAATGAATCACGGTCAGGCAGCCCTGACAGTATTTTCTTCTTCGGGAACTTCGGACTGCGGACGCTCGGCTTCCTTGAGTGCCTCGTCAATCCGCTGCTGCAAGTCCTTACATTCCTGCTTCAAGCGTTCCAGTTCTTCCGCCTTGCTCCACTTCCGGGCGGTGATTTCCTGCAAGGTCGGTATTTCGTGCTGCAGCATGGCTATCTGTTTCTGCTGCTTCTCTATCAAAGACGGCATCCTTTCAAGCGCAGCCTGCGGGTATCGTGCCGATTCGGCAAATCCCAACGGCAAGGCTCCCGACACGCCACAGCGGTATTTCAGTCCACTTACTCCCTCTACAAAGAAAGCGTTACGGTCGAACGAACCGGAAAGGGTGTACTCGCTGCGGACAAGCAGATTCAGCCCCATATAGCTGCCAATGGTACGGTAAGCCTCGCCCCTGTATGTCTTGGCTATGCGGTGCAGTTCACGGCCTGTCTCTTCCCGGGTAGCCTGCGGCAGATTGAGCAACAGCGTTTCCCTGTTGCCGCTATAGGATGCGATATACTCCATGTCCTGCTCGACCTGCGCCACGATGCGCTCTGCCTTGCCGACAGCTTCCGTGTTGGCCGCAATCTTGCGCTCCGCACGGATGCGCTCTTTCTTGAATATGGCCTGTTCTTTATCCAACTGCATGATTTTGTTGTCGAGCTTGGCCTTGTTCAAAAGGTCGGTATTTCCTGAAAGGATAGCCACGAACTCGGCAAAGTTCATGCCGCTGTCTTCGTCCATGCTGTCCTCGTCAATGCGGCGCACGGCAATAGTGCCGTTGTTAATCTGGTTGATAAACATCTGCTTGTTTTTGAGCAGGTTGAACTTGTAGGCATCGAGCGTCTTTTCCGTTCCGTAGATTACAATATCCACCACGTTACCGCCCCAGAGTTTCACGGTGTTGCCCTTGCGTACCGCACGACCGTTGCGCTGCTCCATGTCGGCAGGTCTATCGGGTAGGTCAAGGGCATTACTGCCCTCTTCCCCCCTCAGAACCGTACGTGAG
>OGRF01001055.1_pt1 | contig 20210 bp, 8 predicted proteins | sample 1553381 | NCBI WGS metagenome assembly OGRF01 (sample SAMEA2580060, study PRJEB22360) | human gut metagenome | biome: human gut; feature: human-associated habitat; material: faeces | place: Denmark | collected 2008/2010
GTATGGCGGCTGGTAGGGGGCTTCCTCGACCGGCACGTCCAGTTTGTGGGCGGCACGGAGCGGCCAATACGGGTCGCGCAGTGCAGCGCGGCCGATTTCCACGGCGTCGGCGGCGCCCGACTTCAGAATCTTCTTCGCCTGCTTCGGCTTGGTGATGAGCCCGACTGCGGTGGTGGGAATGCCCGCGCGACTGCGCACCTGTTCGGCGAACGGCACTTGGTAGTCGGGCTTCACCGGAATGGTCACGTCGGGAATCAATCCGCCTGTGGACACGTCAATCAGGTCCACGCCGTGGGCCTTCAGAATCTTAGCCAGTTCGACGGTCTGGTCAAGGTCCCAACCGCCTGCGGCCCAGTCGGTGGCGGAGACGCGCACCAGCACCGGCATGGTGTCGGGCACGACGGAACGAATCGCATCCACGACTTCGACCAGCATGCGGACGCGATTGTCGAACGATCCGCCGTACTCGTCGTCACGCTCGTTGATGAGCGGGTCGAGGAACTGCGACAGCAGGTAGCCGTGCGCGGCATGGACTTCCACCGCGTCGAAGCCGATGTTCATGGCACGCCAGGCGGCGTCGCGGAACTGGTCCACGATGGTGTGGATCTCATCGACGCTCAGCGCGCGCGGACAAGCCAGGGAACCGTATGCGTTGGCGCTTGGGCAAACCGTCCGCCATCCGCCTTGCTCTTCCGGCACGCTCTGTCCATCGAAACCGATCGCGTGGCAGCCGGTGGAACCCTTGCGTCCGGCGTGGTTGAGCTGCACCGCCATCGTGGCACCCGCAGCCTTCGCGTCGGCCACGATCCAACGCCATGCGTCCATCTGTCCGTCATCCCACAATCCCAGATCGCACGGCGAAATGCGGCCTTCCGGCGCGACGGCGGTCGCTTCCATGATGATCATGCCGAAGCCGCCCATCGCACGCGAAACGTAATGCTGGTAGTGGAATGGCGTGGGCTTGCCGTCCTGCGCCAATGCGGAATACGTGTCCATTGGCGGCAGCCAGATGCGGTTGCGCACGGTGACGCCACGCAACGTCATCGGATCGAACGGTTTGACCGTCTTGTTCTGCTTGCCGTTCTTCTTGTCTTCGCTCATTGTCATCTCTCTTATGAATCGTTGGTATCGCCTGAATCGTCGATATCCGCACCGCGTTCCCACGCGACGGGCATGGTACCGATTGCATTGTAAGCAGAACGCCCGCCGGTTGGGGCGGGCGTTCATGGACTGTTCACTTTGCCATGCGATTTACGCTCCAGCGGCGTAAACAGTCAGCGCAGGCAGCCAGTGCGGCCAGTCGGCACGTATAGCCGACAATCGCAACTATTGATGCTGCTGGTCACTTTGCTGCTCGGCAGGCTGTTGCTGCGATTGCTGCTGCTGGCCTTGGTTGGTCTGCTGCTGGCTTTGCTGCTGACTGTTCTGCTGGCGCTGGTATTGGTACTGGTTGTATGTTCTGGTGGCGCCCTTCGAAACCGTGTACTTGTCGGCACCCTTTCCGTAATCGTTGTCGATCGGCGCGTTGATGGCGGCAAGATACGTGTTCATGAACTGCTTCCACGCCGGCATTGCGATGTACATGCCGTACCAGGACGGGCGGTACACGCCGTTGATGGTCTTGTTGTCGAAGGTGTTGTTGATCGGGTCCTGCGCGTCGGCGACCGCGACGAACGCCGCGACCTGGTTCGGTACGAAACCTGCGGTGGTCATCACCGTGTTCTCGTTGGTACCGGTCTTGGCGAAGGTCTTGCGATTGTTGTCAAGCTGCGTGGTCGACGCTTCGCCGCCAGGCTGCACGACACCTTGGTTCAGCGCGTAGGACACGGTCTGCGCGATGTCCGGGTCGATGGCCTGATGGCAGTTCGCGGACGGCACTTTCACCTTGCTGCCACTGCGGTCGGTCACCTTGGTGATGGCGATCGGAGTGCATTCCACGCCGTTGGCGCCCATGGTGGCGTACACGTTGGCCATGGTCAACGGCGACGCCTGCACCGTACCGATGGTCATTGGCGGCTGGAACGAGTTAGCGGAGTAGATGTCGGACGCGTTGGAGATGGCGTTGTGGTAGCCCATCTCCTTGGCCGCGTCGGCGATCGCGCACAGACCGATGTTCGACGCCATCGAGGCCTGCGTGGTGTTGTGCGACTTGATCAGACCCTGCAGCGGGCTTTCCGGAGAGGTGGTGCCGCCGCCGGAATTCTGCACCCTCCACGGGCCGACGAAACCGTAGCCGTTGCAGTTGAACTTCGACGTGTCGTAGACGGTGGATGTGACGAGCGACTCGTTGATGGAGTGGCCTTTCTGCATCCACGCCACCATGTTGATGGGCTTCCAGGTGGAGCCGACGTTGAAGCCCATACCGCCGCCGTCCTCCTGGTCGACCATGTAGTTCATGGAGGTCTTGGTCTCGTCCGTTCGGGCGTCATCCGTGGCATCGTAGGTTCGGTTGATGCCGAACGACAGGATTTCGCCGGTGCCCGGCTTCACGGCCGCTATCATCACTTCGAATCCGGACGGGTCTGTGGCCGGCACGGTGCTGTTCGCCGCCTGCATGGCCGCGTTGTTGGCGTTGCGGTCGAGCGTGGTGACGATCTTCAGACCGCCTTCCTTCAGCAGCTTCTCACGTGCCTCGTCGTCCTTGCCGAACGCCTTGTTCTTCAGGATCTGGTTGACCACGTATGAGCAGAAGAAGCCGGTGTTTTCAATGGCCGACTGGCAGCCGGAGCTCACGTCCTGCAGGTTCAGCGTGTCCTTCAACGGCGTGTTGATGGCGTCTTTGAATTCCTTTTCGGAGGTGATGTAGCCCTGGTCGTGCATCAGCTGCAGCACGATGTTGCGCTGGTGTTCGGCTTCCTTCTGGTTGGCTTCCACGGAAGGATCGAAGTTCTGCGGATTCTTGGTGATTGCCGCGATGGTCGCCGCCTGGGTCACGTTCAGTTCCGAAGCGGAGACGTTGAAGTAGCGTTTGGCGGCCATTTCCACGCCGCACAGGTTGTTGCGGCCGAACTGCGCGATGTTGAGGTAGCCCTGCAGGATCTCGGCTTTGGAGTATTTCTTTTCGATCTGCACCGAGATCAGCATTTCACGTAGCTTACGTGCCACGGTGTCTTCCGTCGCATGGTATTCGGCGATCGGATCGTCGTCTTCACGGGCTTGGGTGGACAGCACGTTCTTGACGTACTGCTGCGTCAGCGTGGAACCGCCCTGCTGGTCGCCGCCTCTGACGTAGGTTTGGAAGAACGCTCGGAACACGCCCTGCACGTCCACGCCGGTATGTTCGAAGAAGCGCTTGTCTTCACGGGCCACGACGGCCTGCTGCATGGCTTTGGAGATTTTCTTCAGCGGCACGACCTCGCGGTTCTGCGTATAGAATTCCGCGAAAGCGGTCTTGCCGTCGTTGAAATACATCGTCGAGCGTTGCGGGAGCGAGGTCACATCGAAATCGATGCCTTCGACCGCAAGGGACGGAATGACGGCTTTGGCCGCGTTATTGGCGGCGAACACAGCGGGCATAAAGAAAATACTCGTCACAACGCCGCCGCCCACGCATAACGTGATGTATGCGATTACCAATGCGAGCACACGTTGAACGGTAAGGGTCTTCTTCTTGGGCATGACGCCCATTCTAAAGTGGCGGGTCTACTAAACACATGCCCGTCAACGCATGTGCCGGAAGCCGTCACGGGTTTCTCACAAAACAGACAATTTCTTAGGAAAAGTTGGAAATCAGCCGAAAACCAGCCGAATGTCATCGTCTTGATCGGCGAATCAGCATGCCCGGCTGGTAGATGATGATGGACCGGCCTTCCCTGGCGATCCATCCGCGGTTGGCGAAATCCATCAACGCCTTGTTCACCGTTTCGCGTGAGGATCCGACGAGCTGCGCCATCTCCTCCTGTGTCAGATCGTGCGGCACCTTCAGGCCGGCTTCGACCGGTTCGCCGAATCGTGATGCCAGATTGAGCAGTGTTTTGGCGAGTCGTCCGGGAACGTCCATGAACACCAGATCGCAGATGCGTTCGTTGTTGCTGCGCATGCGGTGCGCCAATACCTGCAGCATGTCCACGGCCACGCGCGGATGTTCGTCGAGCCAGTCGAACAGCGCGTCATGTTCCAGCCAGACCACACGCGTGCCGTTGGTCATCGCCACCGCCGAAGCGGTACGCGGTCCGCCATGCGGATCGAACACCGGAATCTCGCCCAGCACTTCGCCGTACGCGTGGATGCTCAGCAGCTGCACGCGCTTGTCGGAGGATTGTCTGGTCAGTTTGACGCGGCCTTCCTCCAGCAGATACATGCGATGGTCGGTGTCTCCCTCGCGGAAGATGAAATCGCCCTTGTCGTATTCGGCATGCTGCAGATACGGCAGCAGTTCCCGGGCTTCTTCGGACGAAACCTGCTTGAACAGCGCGGTGTGCAGCAACGTCTCACGCTCATCGTCGAAACCACCAAAACCATTGATTCCGTTGGTTCCATTCGGGGTGACCATCGACGTGCCTCCGTTCCGACGTGCTTCTGCGTTTTCCGTTGTCGACATCCATGCCAACGCTCGTTAAGTCGGGCACCATCGACCATTCGGGCTACATTGTAACTCGAACGGCGGCGTCGACCAGTCGCGCCACTACCTCGTCTCGGCCCATGCCGGTTTGAGAGCGCATGGGATCGACATGTTTTGCCGCTGATTTCACCGCTTTGTCGGACATTTTCTCTCGTGAGATGTTCAACACGCGGGTCATCTTTTCCGCGTCGATGTCGTAGGCGAGCGTGACGTGGTGCAGAATCGCGCCGGGTCCGCCGTGGGTGGGCGCGAACCGGCGTTGCGCGGCGCCGCCGAGTTTGCCGTATTGTGTGGCGATGTCGTTGAGTCCGGCGAATCGTACGTTGAGGCCGAGGGCGCGTAACGCTTCGACGAGCCAGTAGTCGCAGAGTTCGTAGGATTCCTCGACGCTCATGCCGTGGGCGAAGTCGAGTGGCGCGTACAGCGAGTAGGTGATGGTGTTGCCTGGTTCGATGAACATCGCTCCCCCGCCGGTGCAGCGGCGGACTATGTGGAATCCTTCGTCTTGCGCGGTGTGCACGTTGACTTCGTCTTCGAGCGACTGGAATCTGCCGATGACCACGGCCGGCTCGGCCCATTCCCAGAAACGCAGGGTGGGTTCGCGGGTTCCGGCAGCCACTTCGCGTGCCCATTCGACGTCGAGGTCCATTTGTTCCTGCGGTTTGCGGGGGTCGTCGTGCACGATGTTCGGTTTGAGTGCGTGCCAGCGTCGCGCGTATTCCGCCCAATTGCCGGTTTCGGCGATTTCGCCGGTTCCAACGGTTCCAGCGTTTTCGTCGCTTTCCGCGGTTCCAGCGTTTTCAATGTTTTTTGCGATTTCCGCGGTTTCTGCGGTTTCCATTGGGCTGGTATGCCGCCGAATGCGCAGGTCGTCGCGTGGTTCCACTTTCGTAACATCATTACCGCCGATACCGGCAATGCCATCGGCGCCATCGATGCCGTCAATCGCACGTTGAAAGGCGATGGCGATGCCACGCGCGCCCATGCCGACGATGCGCACGTCCGGATGGTGCAGCATCGTCCGTTCGACGGCGGCGGTCACGTCACGTTCGGAAACCATCGAACCGCTGAGGCAACGGGCCGCGCACTGTTCCAGCGCACATTCCATGGAATGCAAGAGATTCCGCGTTCCGGCATCGTCCCCGTCGAGGAAGAAATCGCCGTCGATATGGCATTCGATAACAGTCGATGATGCAGCCGGCCCAGCGTATGGAACCGTTTTCACGGCATTCGTATGAGCCGAATCAATATAGTCCGAATCGGCGTAATCCGAATCGGTACAATCCGGATCGGCATGAGAAAGCCGGACAGTCACTCCAACGAGTTTGCCGCCCGGCTGTTTGTAAAGTCCTCGAGTCATCAATCCTGCAGTTCAACGCCGTGGGCGTCACGGTGCCATTGCGAGCCGTAGTGGGAGCACAGAATCAGGATGCCTTCCACCAGTCCCCAGATGCCTGCGACGGCTGGGCCGATGATGAGAATCCAGCCGATGACGGTCAGCAGCAGCTGTGCCACGGCCTTGCCGGTGTTGCCCAAGTAGAAGTTGTGCACGCCGAAGCAGCCCAGGAAGATGCCAAGCAGACCGGCGGCCAGTTTCGACTTCTGGGCGTATCCGGCCGGTGCGACGGGCTGGCCGTATGCCGGCTGCTGCGCGTAGGCAGGCTGGGTGTAGGCGGATTGGTTGTAAGACGGGGCCGCGTAGCCCTGCTGTCCGTAGTTCGCTTGGTTGTAATCCGGCTGGGCGTAAGCGTTGTTGGGGTCATACGCCGGGGCTGCCGGCTGACCGTACGACGGCTGCGCAGATTGGGCAGGCTGGGACGGCTGGCCATACTGACCGTACTGGTTGTACGATGCGGCGTTCGGATCATATACCGGAGCAGCGGGCGTGGCCGGCTGAGCCGGCTGGGTATAGACGGGAGCCGTACCGTATGCCGGGGCCGGAGTCGCCGGCTGACCGTATGACGGCTGAGCGGTCTGGGCCGACTGTGCGGTCTGAGTGTATGCGGCGGAGTTCTGATCGTATGCGGGGGTTTCCGGCTGCGACTCCGGATGGTTCATCTGCGCATCGTTCTGTTGTGGAATGTACGGTTGGTTGTAGTCGGCCTGGGCTGCGTTATCCGACGTTGGATTGTTGACTTGACCGGTGCCGTTGAAATCGGCGTTGTTATCACTCATGTCTCAACAATATCCCAAAGTTTGCCCATTTCCACCCGATTCCACCTTAGGTGGCCCCTGAAAAATCCCCGAATATGCGAAGACGCCCGCCGATTCGGGAAAAACCCTTTTCGATGGGCGTCTCAAAGGATGGGACGGAAGTCGGAATCAGCCGATTTCTCGGCTTTTCGAACCGTCACATGCCGTCACATATCTTTATATGTCGTCTCACATGCGCGCCAGAATGTCGCGACCGACCTCGTCGGTGGAACGCGTGGTGGAGCCGAGCTCCTCGATGTCAGCCTCAACGGCGACGTGGATCTTCTTGGCAGCGTCGTCGAATCCGAGATGCTCGAGCAGCATGGCTGCGGACAGGATGGCTGCGGTCGGGTTGGCCTTGTTCTGGCCGGCGATGTCCGGAGCGGAACCGTGGATCGGCTCGAACATGGACGGATACTCGTTGGACGCGTTGATGCAGCCCGAAGCGGAGTAGCCGACGCCACCGACCACGGCACCGGCCTCGTCGGTGATGATGTCGCCGAAGAGGTTGTCGGTCAGGATCACGTCGAAGCGGGACGGGTTGGACACCATGAAGATGGTGGTCGCGTCGATGTGCAGGTAGTCGTGGGAGACCTCCGGGTATTCCTCGGCCACCTTGTCGACGATGCGCTGCCACATGTCGCCGGCGTTGACCAGCACGTTCTTCTTGTGCACGAGGGTCACGTGCTTCCTGCGCTTCATGGCCAGTTGGAAGGCGTAACGCACCACGCGCTCCACGCCGTAGGCGGTGTTGATGGAGACTTCGGTGGCCACCTCGTTCGGGGTGCCACGGCGCACCGCTCCGCCGGCACCGCAGTACAGGCCTTCGGTGCCTTCACGCACGACCACGAAGTCGATGTCACCCGGGTTGGCGAGCGGCGACGTGACACCCTTGTACAGCTTGGACGGACGCAGGTTCACGTACTGGTCCAGGTCGAAGCGGAGCTTGAGCAGCAGGCCGCGTTCCAGAATGCCCGCCTTGATGCGCGGATCGCCGACGGCGCCCAGCAGGATGGCGTCGGTCTTCTTGATACGGTCCTCTTCCTCCTCGGGGAGGATCGCGCCGTCACGCAGATAACGCTCGGCACCGAGATCGAAATGCTCGTACTCGAATTCGGCGACGCCTTCGGCCGCCTTCTCCAGAGCCTTCTGAGCCCACGGAGTCACTTCCTTGCCAATGCCATCGCCCGGAATGACGGCGATGGTGTACTTCTTTGCAGAATCACTCATAGCTCGCGACTCTAGTCAGTGATTCATCAGGCGGACCAAAACCGCTCAACTAGTGGACATTCCTTGCCGCGTTCATGTGCGAATACGGTTTCACCCGGCTTCAAACGCCACGAACAACGAACGATCCAATGATCCGGACGCAACAATCCATACACCGTACATGAAAAAGGGGGCCGACCCTGAAGGCCGACCCCACCCTTGGATTCCAACACTCAGCGAACGCTCTTGGGTTTCACATAATCCTCGGCGACGGAACCGAAATTCGTGCCCGAGAATTTGCCCGATTGTCTCACTATGGCATCGAACGCTGCCAACCCGTTCAATCCCGTGTAGGAATCGGAATACGCGCCGGAATAGCTCGTCGAAGATCCCGTCGAACCGGACGATTCCGGCTTCACTACCCTGTTCTCCCGCGACCACAACGCATACAGCGTGCCGTCGCGATCGATGGGCATCAACGATTTCCCGGACGAATCAAAGGAGACCACGCTGACTGCGAGCGCGTCGTCTTTCACCGTGCTCCACCCTTCGAAGGTGTAGCCGTCAAGCTGAGGCTCGTTGGCGATGTCCGCCGTGGGCGAGACCAGCGAATCACCGTCGTAGACTTTCCGCTCGGCGTACAGGGTCTTCGCATCCTTGCCGGCGGGCGCATGCCCTCCGTTCAGATCGAAGGTTATGGTCCACTGGTGCGCGGTGCGCACCCACTGCGCGGTCAGGGTGATGTCGCCGGTCACCTTCGAGCCGAAATCGTAGCTTTTGCCGTCATACTGCCAGCCGGTGAACCGGCAGTCGTCGCGTGTCGGCGACGGATCAGGCGCAACGGCCACTCCTCCATCGTCCACGGTCTGGCTGTTCACGGCACTGCCGCCGGCCGTGTCGAAGGTGACCGTCCATGTCTTGACCCACTTGGCATACAAGGTCATGTCGGCGGTTACGGCGGTGCCAGCATCATAGTCCGTCTTCCGCTGTTCGTCGCTGGTCAATCCTGCGAAACGATATCCACCGCGGGAAGGAGCGGAATCGGGGATCGTAAGCTTCTCCCCTTCCTTGACGAACAACGTCATATCCTGCGGCAGGTCCGACGAATAATCGTCGCCGTCATTCAAATGAATGGTGACGGTATGGTACGTCGCGCCCGCATCATCCCACTTGGCATACAGCGTGATATCGCCGGTGACGGGCATGCCGAAACCGTACGGCGTGGTGCCGGCCGCATCCGTGGTCCAGCCGACGAACGTGTATCCGTCACGGGTCGGTGTGGCAGGTTGCGTCGCGTAACCACCGTACGCAACCTGTTGCGCATCGACCGCGCTGCCGCCTTGCGAGTCGAAGGTCACGGCGTACATGTTCGGCGTCCACTTCGCATACAAGGTCACATCATCGTTCACCGCAGCCGTGAAATCGTATTCGCTACCCGAAGTGTCGGCGCTGGTATACCATCCCGCGAACGCGTATCCCACGCGCTCAGGATTTTCCGGTCGTACGGCCAATTTCCCTGTTTGCACCTGTTGTGCGGCGATCTCGCTGCCGCCTTGGACGTCGAAGGTCACGGTTTTCGCTTCCGTCCACTGCGCATACAACGTTATCGTCGCGCTCACCGTGGTGGCGAAATCATACTCATGTTCACCGGCCACGTCCGTGGTCCACTTCGAGAACACGTAGCCGTCGCGAGTAGGCGTTTCGGGAACGCTCGCAGTGCCTCCGATGGCGACCGCCTGTGCGGGAACGCTGCTGCCGCCTTGGGTGTCGAAGGTTATTCCGGCCACGTTCACCGGATGCGTGTACACGGTCGGATCCCCGCTGACGATCCAGAATTCCGCGACGCCGTTTTCCACGTTTCCCGCGGTCATGCTGATCACGGATTCCGGAATCTCGCGATCGTTGTCGTCGCAGTCCTTGCCGGTCCATGATGAGCCGCCGTTGCGGATGATGAACCATGGGTTGCGCACGCCTTTGGCTGTCTGGCTCAGCGTGTATTCCGCGACCTCGCCGAATTCGTCATGGGAGGTGAATTCCTGGGATTCGCCGCTGGTGCTTTCCGCATACCAAGACCACAGATCCCAGCCTTTCCACGCGTCGGATTCCATGCTGTATTCCTGATAATTGCCGTCGGGACGGTAATAATGCAGTTTGATGGTCAGGTTTTTCGGATTTTTGATGTCATTCGGCTGCGGTGTCGCCGAGGGAGACGCTTTTTCCGAGGATCGGTCGGAAGCGGTATCGGGTTGCGCGCCGTCCACCCACGCTTCGATGGCACCGCTCACATGCGCGTCACCGAATTTGGCGAGTTTCCACACGCTTGCCTCATATTGTTCGGCGGTTCCCTCTGACGCTCCAGTCGCATCGGCACCATCCACGATTCTGAAATGCACTGTTGCCAGATCGCCGTCCAGTTCGCCGCTGGCTTTCCTGCCGTATTGCGTTGGCGTGCTTTCGAATGGAATATACGTGGCGCCTTCCATGCCGTCGCCGTTCCACACCTTCACGCCGGATGCGTTCTCACCGACGCCGGAGACGGAACGGAAGTTGACGGTCACTTTGGTTTTCGCCGCATGGTTGCGCGTGTAGGGCACGCCCGTCTGCTGCCGGTGCCCGCTGACGTTGATCATAGTGGCGCCGACCTGTGCCGTATATTCCGTTCCCCGCTTGCCCCCGTTCCAGTCCGTGGAGTCAGATTCCCCGGATTGTGTGGATGCGAAATGGTATTTCACCGCGCTTAGGTTGGCACCTTTCGGCAGATCGGCCTTATACCAGCCTGTCGCATTCGTGGAATCGGCTGCATCGACCGCGCTCATCACAATGCTACCGCTGCCGTTGTCGGACGTGTAACGCACATACACCTGCCCGTTCCACGATTTGTCGGGCTTGTAGTAGATGGTGAGGGTTTTGTCACCTATCAGCGAACTGTTCGGCGAATCCTTGTATTGCGGAGCGTAGGTGCCGCTAGGTTCCGTGATTTCCGTCCACGCGCCCTTGACCGCACCGGCATAGATGGCAATGGCGCTTCGTTTGCCGATGGTCGCTTTGGCGTGACCGCCGCTGACGGTCACGGTTTGCGAGCAGGTGCGGGAAGCGTACACGTTGCAGTATTCCCCGTCCGGCAACGATGTCGTATAGTCGACGTCATGCTCCTGCAGGGTGTTGTTCAATGCGAGCAGACCCTTGCTTTTCCCGTTGGCGTCAACCCTTTCGAAGGCGATGTTGTTGGATCCGGATTCCTGCCAGTTGCTTACGCTGGTGCCGTTCACGGCATTATGGAATTTGATCATGCCTCGGATTGACGTCCACCGCTGTTGGCAGTTCCAATCGCCATATTCCATCTGCGTTGGGTCCTTTTACGTGGCGCACACGCCGTCCATGCTGATTTTCGGCACGGTGGTGTCAGTCGAATCCTTGACGCCGTCATCATATTGGGTGCTTTCATTGAATGCGTAGTCTGAAAGGATCTTCGGATGCCCGTAGTCGTACCCGAGCATGAACGCGTTGGCGAGCTCGTATCGGGCGCCGGAAACGGGTTTGAGCGTTTCCGAACCGCGTGCGGTATCCCAGTTGGACACGAATACGGTGGCATTATCGGCGTCGTCGAGCAGATCGCTGGTGATGTTCTTCAAATTGGTGATGGATCCGTTGAAATCCTTCAACAATGAGTACGCGTACGAGAATTCGGTGACCTGTCCGTTCTTTTCGTATCGTTCCGGCGCGAATTTTTCGGATTCTCCATTATGGTAGATGACTTCCTGCGACCATGGGAAGCTTCGTTCGTCCGTAATGCCCGCTTTGGTCATGAACTTGCGTTTGATGGATGCGATGTCGTTGGGATCCATATGTTTTGCGGAGTCGATGCGGAATCCGCGTACGCCGTCTTCCCATAGGTGCGCCAAGTATTCGGCTTGGATGTTTTGCACGCGGTCGCTGCCGGTGTTGATGTCCCACATGGTCGACAGTCGGCAGTTCCACACTTCGTCGGCGTTGGTGTAGTCGGAGATGTTGTCTGACACGTTCGACTTGCAGGTGTGGAAGTCGCCGCTGGGAAGGCCGTATTGGTGGTTGTTGCCGCTTTCCTCATACTGGTAGATGCCGATGCCCGGGTATCGTCCGTATGATCCGTTGTATTCGGTTCCGGCCACGCCATACTGGTCGTCAACCCATGAGACGTCATGACCGGTGGTGTGGTTGAGCACCACGTCGGCCACGATGCGCACGCCGACCGCTTTGCATTGGCTGATCATGGTTTTGAACTCGTCTTCCGTGCCGAAACGCGAGTCGAGCTTGTAGCTGACCGGCTGGTAGACGGTCCACCATTGCGTGCCTTGGATGGATTCCTGCGGCGGGGAGACCTGCACGTATTTCACGCCTTCCGGACCATAGGTTTTCGTGCATTCGTCGCCAATCGTCTTCCATGATTGCTGGAATGCGATCATGGTCACGTCAGTGGCTGCCGGATTGGTCGGATCGTCATTGCCAAAAGCCACCGATTGCGCGCTGAGCCCCGCGAGGGAAAGCGCCAGGCCAAGTGCCGCGGCCGCGATGCGGCGCACCGAACGCATGCCGGTATGTCGTGCAGCCGCGTGACGGGCCATGCGGTAATCCATCCGATTCCCCTGTTTCGCTCCGTGACGCCTCATCGCGCGTCTCCTTCCTTGTTGGTCTTGTTACGTTTGGCGATGCCGTAGCCCATGCCGATCATGCCGAGCGCCACTACCGCGAGAAGTGTGCCGTAGCACCATCGTTGCCCGCCCGTGGAGGGAAGCACGATGGAGATGGTGTTGGTGATGGTGGAGATTCCGGTTTTTTGGTCATCGTTGATGACCGGCTGGCAGTAGCCGTCCACTCCGCTGATCGCTTCGCCCTTTTCGTTGGTTTCCTTCACCGTGTACACCTTGTTTTCATCTAGGTCGGTGAACGTGTATTGCCAGTTGTTGCCGTCGCTCAACGCCACCGTCTTGCCGGTGGATTGGCCGTTCGCATACAACGTCGCATATACCGCTTTCGGACGTTTGCTGCTGTCGCCGTAGTCCTTCCACACTTTATGCACGCTGTGGCTGGTATGCCCCGGCGTGTAGGTGTTGGTCAGCGTGTACGCCCAGGATTCCGCATTCTGACCGCTTTCGCTTGTTTCATCCGCCTTGTCGGATTCGCCCGACTCGTTGGCCTTGCCCTCGGCGCCGTCAGCCGCAGCGCCTTTGCCTCCGGTGAGCGTCGGCGTGTAGTTCTTCACGGCCTCTTCGGTCACCGAATACTGAATTTCCTTGCCCTTGTAGTATTTGGGCAGGTTCGTGAAGGTGTAGGTCCACGTGTCCGCGCTCACCTCTTGCGAAGTGGTCGCTTCGCTTGTTCCGTCAGCCCCGTTGACGTTGGCCGTGGTGGCCTGCGTCGCTTTGGCGTTCTCCAAGGTCAGCACCATGCAGCTCACACCCCATGGATTCGTGCCATCCGTCGCGCCGGTGTTCTTGCACTCGCTGTTGTGTTGCGGTGAGGGCCATCCGGGCAGCGTCTGGTTCTTCGCATCGGTCCACACGCTGGAAAGCACCCAGATCGTGGCCTTGTCGCCCGGCCGTTTCACATTGCTGGGCGCATCAGTGTCATCCCACGTCTTGTCCACGCTCAATGTCGTGGTTTCGGGCGTATGCGTGTTGGTCACATCGAACGCGCAGGATTTGACCGTGCTCGTCACCGCACAGCGTGTTTCCGTACCGCCGGCGAGCGTCACGTCGCTTGCCGTATAGCCATCTACGGATTCCTCGGTTACCGTATACGTGTACGGATTGTTGTACAGGTTCTGCTTGGGAAGACCTTCGAACGTCCACGATTGCGTGTTGCTGCCGTTGGTTCGCACGGTTTGCACCACCAATTGTTCGGTCACATCTTCCGTTTCGTCGGTACTGCCGCTCTTCGGCTGTTTGCTGGTTCCCCAAATATGGAAGGTCAGCGTCTTCGGCCGTTTGCCATCGTTGTCATCCTGATCGTTCCACGTTTTGTTCACCGTGATGCTTGCCGTTTCCGGCTCCCGAATGTTCAATACCGTGAATTCGGCGCCGTCGATGTACGGACGTTTGATCACGGAAACGCGGTATTCCTTACCTGTGAGCTCTTGGGTCAGTTCCTCGTCAACCGTGTAGTTGTACCTGTTGCCGTCCGCATCATATCGGGGCAGATCGGTCCACGTGTACGTCCAGTCGCTGGTGTTCTTGTTGTCCAACGTCCGCGTGTACTTCGCATCTTGCAGCTGCTTGGAGTTGCGCAGCAGGTGGAATGTCACCGATGTCGGACGCTCCGAATAGTTATGGTCGGACCAGATTTTGCGCACGCGCACCATGGTCGTATCCACGCGATCCTCGACGCGGATGGTGTTGCCATCCACCAGCTTGCCGTCCACGTATGCTTCGCCGCGGGAAATGGTGAAGTTGACCGCGTTCGCCTTTTCATACCCGACCGGCGCCTTGGTTTCGGTGAGCTTGTAGACGCCGTCCTGCAGCTGGAATTGTTTCGGCAGTCCGCCGCCGCTGGTCCAGGTGATCTCGTCGATCGTCTTGCCTTCGAAAGTTTTGCCGGTTATGGAGAATTCCGCTCCAGCCAGCTCGGCACCGCCGCCGACCTTGGTTTTGGAGAACAGGATGCCGCTTTTGCCCGGCTTGTCTTTCATGACGACGGTATTGGAATCCTGCTTCTTACCGTCGATGGTCACGCTGCCGTCGAGCCCGACGCTGAATACGATGTCATCCGCGGTTTCATAGCCGTCCGGCGCCACCTTTTCACGCAGGGTGTAGGTGCCGGGTAGCAGGGTGAGTTCGCCGGGTTCGCCGCCTTTGCTGGTCCAGGTGATCTCGTCGATCGCCTTGCCATCCAAGGTGGTGCCGGTGATGCTCATCTGCGCGCCGTCGATATTGGTGATGCCACTGGTGAGACTGTTTTTATTGACGGTCACCTGATGCGTCCGGTACTGGTCGGTCATCACGATGGTATTGTCCTGCACGTCGGCATATGTGCCATCGGTTTGCTTGATCTGCACGCTGAGCTTGCCGGTGACGGCGTCGCTCACGACTTTGAATTCGACCGGATCCGCTACCAGATAACCATCCGGCGCCTTGGTTTCGGTCAAGGTGTAGGTGCCGGGCTTGAGCTTGATGCTCTTCGACTTATCCCGCTCACTTACCCAGGTCTGCGTTTTGAATTCGGTGCCATCATTCAGCGTACCGGTGAGGCGCATGGTGGCACCTGCGATCTCCGTACCCTTGAGGTCCTGCTTGGAGAACCACACCTCCTCGTTTTCGGGGTGGTGCGTGTTGGTGATGGCGAAACCTTGGGTTTGCGAGCCGGTGATGTGCGTGGTGTAGCCGCTCACCGTATCTTCGCGTATGGTATACACGATCTTCTTGCCATCCTCGTAGACGGGCAGATTGGTGAACGCGCTGTCGTTCCGCCAGTTTCCAACCGCATTGAGTGTCACGCTTTGATCGGTTTCCTCTCCGTTTTTCAACAGATGCACGGTTACGCTGTCAGGGCGCTTCTGGTCCTGGTTGTCGGCGTCGTCCCATGCTTTTTCAACGCCGATCGACGTGGTTTCGGGCGTGTGCGTGTTGGTGCATTGTTCGGTGGCAGCCGAACCGTCGGTGTTGTATTGCACGTCAGCGCATTGCGAGTCGTACCCGCCCAGCGTCGTGGTTTCGACGGCCATGTAGGCCGCGGTTTTGCCGTCGACTTTCACCGGCAGTCCCGTCCATTGCACGTTATCGTTCTTGTCGGGATTGAGTATGCGGCTTTGCCCGTCGACTTTCGTATAATCGGCATCGCCGTCGGTCTTGCGGTACAAATCGAAGGTGACGGATGCACGTTTGCCGTCCTGGTTGTTATTGTCGTTCCATGTTTTCGTAACAGTCAACGACGTGGTTTTCGGTGCGTCCTCCGCCTGCACGTGACCGATGCCGTCGCTACCGGTCACATTTTTGCCGTCGACGGTGATGGTGCCGTCTTCGCCGACCAGAATGATGATCGGATCCATGACTTGGTATCCGTCCGGTGCGTTGGCTTCGGTCAGCTTGTACCGTCCGGGCAGGAGTTCGAGCGTTTTCGTCTCGCTGCCGGAGGTGGTCCATGTCCAATCGGATTCCACCTGCGACGATCCGACACGAGTCAGCTGCATGGTGGCACCGTCGACGGGTACACCGGCATTCGCCGCATCCACCTTTGTGAATTGCACCTTGAACTTCGTTTTGTGGTCGTTGCTGCAGTTCCAACGGTAGTTGCCCAATGTGGTCGTCTTGCCGTCGCTGTCTTTGGCTACGGCGACGATCAATTTGCCGCTTTGCCCGTCTACGGTAACGGTTTTGTTGTCGTATCGTCCGTCGTATGCACCGGCAGCGGTCTGCGCGTCATGTCCGGGGAATATCACATAGAGCGGAGCGGATTTCTCGTATTGCGAATCAGTGCTGCCGGGCACTTTGCCGTCCGGACCTGTCAGCTCGGTGACCTTATATACGGTGTCGTAGTCCAGCTGCAGTCGGTCGGACAGTCCGTTGGATGCTCCTGTGGTCAGCTGCTTGGTGATTTCTTTGCCAACCGTACCATTGCAGGTGCCGTCGGCATCGGCCGTAGACGACACGAAGTTGCATCCGGTGACGCTTTCCACTTTGAAGGTGGCGCTGCCCGCCGGCTTGCCGAGATCGCCATCCGCGTACTTGTAGATCTGCAGTGTGCTCTGGTCGTATTTCATGCCGCCTTTGCTCTGCTGCACGGTTCCGGTGATTGTGTTCTGCGAGGTTCCGCCGTTGTTCTCATACCCGGCGAGCACGATTTTGTTGCCGCCCAGCGATCCGAAGCTTTCGCCTGGTTTGAGCTGCACCGCGGCCGTGTAGGTGATGGTGCATGCACGGGCGTCGGGAATGGAGAACACTAGTTCGCGGGTCTGCGGATTGTATGACCATGTTGCACCGTTGATGGCGGTTCCATTGTCGGAGTCCATGATCGACACGCTGTTGGCGTTGAGGTCGAGTGCCTGACCCATGGTGTCGGTCAGAGTGAGGTTGTTGCCTTTGTTAAGCGTGTCCGCATTCGGGTTGACTTTGACCGTGTAGTTCACGTTCGGCGCGGTCGTGGCATCGTATTTGCCGTTTTTGTCAAGAAGTTTCGGCTTGCTCGCGCCCACTGTGGCGGAAGCGTCGCCTCCGGCGCTGCCATCAATGTCGATGTGCGCCTTGTTCTCGTAATTTCCCCAATCAGGTGCGGTGATCGGGTCGATGCTCGTCTCATACACGATGAGCACACCAGCCGAGGTCTTCGCCTGGCTGAACGCCGGGGTACCCTTGGCTATGGTGAAGGTCACCGTGCCGTCGCCGTTGTCTTTGGCGCTCACTCCGGACAGCATTTTTGTGGTGCTGGAAGCGTCGAAGATCTTCAACGATTTCGCGTCGTACCGCGTGTGGACGGGCAACGTATCGGTCACCACGATGTTTTCGGCGTCCGACATCACGTCATGCACTTTGATGCGCCAGCGGATCACGCCTTTGGAGTTGGCGGTGTAGCCGTACCCGTATTGGTCCCAATACTGGTTGGCGTCTTCCTTGCCGAGCACGTCGCCGCGATGCTGGTGTTTCGCCGTGGAGGTTTTGTTCAATGCCGAAGCTCGGTTCCACACGGTTTCGTCGGTCACACCGTCGTTGACGGTGGACTGGTATTGCACGTACACCGTAGTGCCTTTGGGCAATGATGCGAACACGATGGTGAATCCCCTATCGGTGGCCTCTGTCGTGTATCCGCCCGCGTATTGCTGCGTCAGGGCGGCGTCGGTGTACACTTTAATGCTGTCTTTCACCAAGGTTTGCTTGGATCCCAGATCCTTGCCGCTGTCGTCCACATCCAGCTTGTCGGTCAGTTCGGCGTTGGTGAGGTCTTCCAAGGCTTTCATGCTGGTCACCCACGTCAGGTTCTTCGCTTCGGATGCCGGCGACGTGCATGTTTTCTTCAGTTCGACCGCGTCCGTGCCGAGTTGAGGTTCGGCCGTGGCTGTTTTGCCGGTTCCATCCTGAGGTTTTACGGTGACTTCGTTCTTGTATTTCTGGTGTTCGCCGCTTCCTTCGACCGGCACGTTTTTCGCTTCGGTCCAATACTGGATTTGGAAATGGTCGTAGCCGCCGGAGGGCAGGGTCACGGTGCCTGCTACGAGATCGCTCCAGCTAAGTTTGATGTAATGCTGCGGATTGTACGGGTCGTCGTCCGTATATGCGCCGGGCGAGCCGGTCGGACACACGGATTTCCAGTCGCCGCTGTTGTAGCAGCTGAGCACCAGATCTCCGGTCGGTTCCTTGAGGTTGTTCTTGTCGAGCAGATCTTTGACGGTGGCTCCGTCGACGGATTGGCCTTCGCCAGCGCCGATGGTGATGTTCCAAGTGAAGCCTTGCGTGCCATTTTCGTCTTTTGCTGCGGTTGCGCTTTTGTTCACATACCAGTCGCTGTAGTTGAACCAGATGGAGTTGCTGGTTTCCTTCTTGTTGACGTCTTCGTTGCTGGAATAGGTCACCTTGTTTTTGTTTTCGGTGGCATTGCTGCAATTGCCGGCCTCGCGGCATGCCTTGATGACGCTGTCTTTGTCGGCGTTCACCGAGTAGCGCACGTATAGTTTCTCACCGTCGCCCATGGAGCCGATGGTGACGTTGAAATTATGGTCGTCGGTTTTGGAGGATTGCCATGCGCCCGTGTATTCGTTCTTGCAGTCGGCGTCGGTGTAGATGTGCACGGATCCGTCCACGAAGGTCAGCAGGCCGCCCATGGTGTCGTCCATGGTCACGCCGGTGTTCGTGCCTGTAGAGGTCACTTCCAAAACGAAATCGTAGGTGGATGCGTCGGAAGTGGAGATTGCCGGGCGTTTGACCACGTTGACGCTGTGTTTGCCCTCCACGTTCACGGTGATGGTGCCATATCCGGGGAAGGTAAAGCTGGTATCGCCGCCAGCCGAACCACCGGTTTTGTTCGAGGTGATGGTTCCGTCAGTGGTCACGAACGCTTCGATGTTGGACCCCGCCGATTCGCCGCGGGTGTAGGTGGCCACCATTTTGTCGCCGTCGATGGTGTAGTAGCCGACCACGTCGCCACCGTTGTAGATCGGGTATTTCTCGTTCGATTTGTATTCCAGATTGCTGGGAAGGTCGTAGACGAAGGTGTCGCCCTCGTTGATTTTGACGTCGTTCGGCACTTTCCAATGCAGTTCGGTGCGGATCTGATCACCGTAGTTGACTTGCATGCCGGAAATGTACGGCTTCCACGTCTTGCCTCCGTCGGAACTGATTTCGAAGGAGGTGTCGTCCTTGTCAACCCAACCGAGATCGCTGATATTGTATTCCTCAGCATACGCATGAACGGGCCCGATCAATACGCATGCCAGCATGGTCGCCAATGTCACCAGCATGGCGGCAAACGTTTTCATATAACGCCCTGCCGGTAACTCCTTGCGCTTATGCATAATCCCCCCGTTTCAACAACTAAGGTGGCGGCAGCCACTACCTTGCCCCAGCTACCGCCACCTTTACGCAATCACAGTGCCACGACATCAACATCAACGAATGAAACACAAAATTTGTGATCATTTTGTTGCAAAAACACGCCGAAAAGTGTTGCATCAAACGTTTGACAATGAGGTTACCCCCACCGAAGCGAAAACAAGAATCGCCGCAAAAGTCCTGCAACAGATTATGCAAATTTTCTGAAACAGAAGCCACTTTTGCAATTGTTTGCAAAAGTGGCTCCGCCACACTTTCTCACCCGAACACGGGATCAACTGGTGACGCCCATCACCGACAAGCACCAAGCGTTCTCATAGGAGACTTCCTCCCATTGCTTGTACCGCCCGGACGTACCCCCATGGCCGGCTTCCACCTCGATTTTCGCCACGGCGTCCACACCGGCATGCTGCAGCCGGGCCAGCCATTTCATCGGCTCCACATACAGCACGCGGATGTCGTTCATGGATGTGGTAATGAAAATTTTCGGAAAAACGGCAGTTCTTTCGTCATTTTCACTATCTGGCGCATTCTCGTATGGCGTGTACGACTTCATATACGCGTACACATCCGCGTCGTGCAGCGGATCGCCCCACTCGTCCCATTCGGTGACGGTCAGCGGCAGCGAAGGATCAAGGATCGAGGTCAGCGCGTCCACGAACGGCACATCCGCCTCCACGCCCGCATAGCATTCCGGAGCCATGTTGGCGATCGCCCCCATCAGCAGGCCGCCCGCC